>Ga0196958_10000001_pt1:1095000-1183249 | contig 1183249 bp, 1258 predicted proteins | sample S1v_10metaG_FD_148654 | JGI IMG/M metagenome (GOLD analysis project Ga0196958, IMG submission 148654) | Soil microbial communities from Anza Borrego desert, Southern California, United States - S1+v_10 | ecosystem: Environmental > Terrestrial > Soil > Desert | place: USA... | reverse complement strand
CTGCTCAGGTACTGAGCTCGGCTCGGAGTCGTTTCGCACAGTAATCTGAATTTTTCCCAGTGGTCGCTTTTCGGTGGGGTCGGGCTCAGGCTCTGGGTGTTTGGTATCGCTGGCGATTTGGCCATCAAGCATTTGAATGACGCGATCGGCGTGCACCGTAAGGTCAGGGTTGTGCGTTACCATGATAATGGTATTACCGCGTTTATGTATGTCGCTGAGCTCGCTCATAATAATCTCGCTCGATTTTGAATCAAGGTTGCCGGTTGGTTCATCGGCCAGGATAATCGACGGCTGATTCACCAAGGCGCGAGCAATAGCTACTCGCTGTAATTGTCCTCCAGATAGCTGATGTGGCATGTAGTATTCGCGTTCTTGCAGATGAAAGGTTTTTAGCATATCACTAGCGCTCTCGAGGCGTGTAACTCGGCCTTGTCCGGTGTAGGTGAGGGGCAGGGCGACATTTTCTATCACGGTTAGTCGGTGCAAAAGGTTAAAGTTCTGAAACACAAAACCAATTTGCGAAGCCCGAATTCGTGCCCGGTGGTGATGGCTAATAGTATCCACTGGCGTGCCATCAAGGTGATATTCGCCGTCACTGGCGGTATCGAGTAAGCCTAAAATATTTAACAACGTGGTTTTGCCACTACCGCTCGGGCCCATAATAGCCACAAACTCACCCTTGTCAATCGCGAGATCAACTCCGTTCAGCGCAAAAAAAGCAGTGTCATCATGGCCAAACTGTTTGGTCAATTTTTTGAGATGAATCACGGGTTTTGGCGGGGTGATATCGTCGTTTTGCATATTTTTTGTTCGTCTGTACCTTATTATAAATAGCTTTCTTACTTACAAGCAACAGCAATAGTCCTAATGATGTATAAAGCACAACTATAATAAAACCTTTTCTTCTTAGCGCGCGAGTTATACAATCATCTACATACGGAGAGGTGGCCGAGTGGTTGAAGGCGCACGCTTGGAAAGCGTGTAGAGTCGAAAGGTTCTCGCAGGTTCGAATCCTGTTCTCTCCGCCAGGTTTTATTTCGGGCGCATACCACGCCAGGTTCAGGTGCTCAATAAAAACCGCTACATATAGTATGTGCCTATTTGGCGGTACCACCACAAGTAGCGTTTTAGAAAAAGCTATGATACACTCTAAGACATATGAATACGGAGTCACATTCGCGCCGCTATATTTTTGTGACGGGTGGCGTGCTTTCGGGGGTCGGAAAAGGTATTACAGCAGCTTCTTTGGGAGCTGTATTAAAAGCCCGTGGCTTAAAGGTTTCAATTCAAAAATGTGACCCGTACTTAAATGTTGATGCCGGTACGCTGAATCCGGCCGAACATGGTGAGTGTTTTGTGACCAAAGATGGGGCTGAGACTGATCTTGATCTTGGGCACTACGAGCGGTTTTTAGATATCGAAGTCACGCGTAATGCTTCGACTCTAGCGGGGCGGTTGCTCCAAGACCTTATTGCTGATGAGCGGGCAGGTAAATTTTTAGGCAAAACTGTGCAGCTGGTGCCCCACCTGACTAATGCTATTCAGAGCGCCATTGAGCTTTCGGGCGGCGCGACAGATGTACATATTGTTGAAATTGGCGGCACGGTTGGTGATTACGAAGGCTTGGCGTTTATTGAAGCGATTCGTGAGTTTGCTGCCCGGGTCGGGCGAGATAATTGCCTGTTCGTTCATGTGGTATATATCCCGTATCTTGGCGCTAGCAAAGAATTTAAAACCAAGCCCGCTCAAAACGCCGTGCGGGATTTGCGGAGCTTTGGCATTACGCCCGATGTGCTCGTGGCCCGCACTGAAACCGAACCGCCAAGATCTGTGGCCACTAAGTTGAGCTTGTTTAGCGGGGTTGAAGAAAAGGCGGTTATTGTGCTGCCAAACGCCGACACCATTTACCGCGTGCCCCTGACGCTGCAAGAAAAAAGCATTGACGACTTACTGCTGCAGAAACTGCGGCTCGAAGCGAAGCCTGCCGATATGGCAGCCTGGCAAACGTTGGTGAATAACGCCACTAAGCCAAAGAGCGCGACGCTAAAAATTGGTATCATTGCCAAATACTTAGACAATGAAGACACCTATTTTTCGGTTATTGAAGCCCTGCGTGCTGCCGCCTGGCAACAAAACGTTGCCTTACAGTGTGATTGGGTGAATGCCGAAGCGATTGAAACCGATGGCTCGGCTGCACTCGAGCAGTATGATACGCTTTTGGTACCTGGTGGCTTCGGTACGCGAGGGGTCGAAGGCAAAGTAGCGGCAGCTGCCTACGCGCTTGAAAACAACGTGCCGTATCTTGGCATTTGCCTGGGGCTACAGGTGGCGGTAATTGCTGCTGCTCGTAAAGGCGGTTTACACCAGGCCACTAGTGAAGAGATTGAACCCGGCGCCGAACAGAACGTTATTTATATTATGAAAGACCAAAAGGGCAAAGAAGCCACCGGCGGCACGATGCGCCTGGGCGATTACCCGTGTGTGATTGTTCCAGGCACTTTAGCCGAACAGCTACATGGCTCCACTAAAATTATTGAACGCCACCGTCACCGCTATGAAGTAAACCGGGCGTTCGAAGAGGCTATTGTGGCCGGCGGCTTACGGATATCGGGTACTTCGCCCGACGGTGCCTTGGTAGAAATGATCGAAGCGGCGCAGCATCCATATTTTATCGCTACCCAAGCGCACCCAGAATTCAGCTCGCGTCCCCACCGCCCCTACGCATTATTTAGTGGTTTGATTAAGGCTGGATTGCAGCGAAAGCAGGGTAATCTCTGATTAGGATAATGATTTAAGTCGCTACTCTCTGTTATACTAGCAGTAATTATGCAGTATATTTTAGACGCGGTCCTCACCGAAATTACCGAAAAAGTGCAACAGCTACTTAACGTCTCGACTAAGCCCATCATTGGGCCAGCGCGGGCGGAGTTTAAGGCGGATTACGGCCTGCCGTGCTTTCCTTTTGCTCGTGAACTCAAAAAAAGCCCCCAGGCCATCGCCCAGCAGGTGGCAGAAGGCTTGCAACACGAAAGCATTCAAAAAATTGAGGCCGTCGGCGGCTTTGTGAACTTTACTTTGCAACCGCAGGTGTTAGCAAGCAGCATCGATGAAGTGACGCGTTTGGAAGGGCGCTACGGTGAACAGTCGCACTACCAAGGCCAGGTCCAGGTGATCGAAACCAATAATCCGAACCCCTTCAAGGACATGCATATTGGCCACGCCTACAATTCAATCGTGGCTGATACGATTGCAAACTTATTGGAGCTTGGCGGTGGTGACGTTCATCGGGTAAGCTACCACGGCGACGTAGGGTTGCATGTGGGAAAAAGCATGTGGGCGATTCTGAAATATGCAGAGGGTGATATAACCAAACTTGAAGCGATTGTGCCCGCCGAACGGGCAAGCTTTTTGAGTAAAATGTACGTCGAAGGCGCAGGCGCCTACGAAGAAGATCCGCTTGAAAAGCAGCAAATCGAACTGCTGGCTAAGCAGTCGTTCATTCTTGATGATCCGTTTTACCAGCAGGTGTACGAAATGTGTAAACAGTGGAGTTTTGATTATCTTGATGAAATTATCGCCACCATTGGCAGTAAACACGTTGAAAAGCGTTACCTTGAGCGCCAAGCAGATGAGCTGGGGCGAAAAATAGTCGAAGCGCACGATGAAGTATTTGAGAAGAGCGAGGGTGCAACAATTTTCCCTGGTGAAAAATATGATCTTCACACCCGTGTGTTTATTAGTTCGCGCGGCACAACCCTGTATGAAGCTCGCGATCTTGGGCTAATGCAACTTAAAAATCAAGATTTTAACCCAGATATGAGCTACATTGTAACCGCCGAAGAACAGCGCGAATATTTTAGAGTAGTCTTTAAAGCCGCCGAACTAGTACTGCCCGAGCTCGGTGGGAAAACCACCAACATTCCCCACGGGACGGTCAAGCTGAGTACCGGCAAGATGAGCAGTCGCACCGGTAAAGTACTCAATATTGAGTGGATTTTTAACGCCCTCCGCGAATCCATATTGCAGCGCAGTCCGGATACAACGGCACTTGACGAAACGATTACCGGTGCCTTGCGGTATGCCATGCTAAAGGTAAAAATCGGCGGAGATATCATATTTGATATTAATGAAGCTGTGAGCCTTGAAGGAAATTCCGGGCCGTACCTCCAATATGCTTATGCTCGCGGACGAAGCATTTTAGCCAAGCTATCGGTGGCGCCGGCCACTGAGCTTGGCAATATTACCGCCGATGAACATCAATTAATTATGAAACTATTACAGTACCCCAGCGTAACTACCAAGGCTGTCGCTGAGCTTGCGCCGCATCTTATATGCACCTACCTTTATGAGTTAACCCAGCAATTTAACCGTTTCTACGAAGCCAACCGAATTATCGGGCACGAACGCGAAGCCGAACGAGCCTATATGGTAAATGCCTATACCCTAATTCTCCAAAATAGCCTGGGTGTACTGGGGATTCCTTCGCCAGAAAGGTTATAAATGTCGGCAGCACCAAAAACGCCGCGCCGAAAGGTAGTGGTAGAGAAGAGCAAAACTCATATTGTCGGCTTTAAATCTTTCATTCGCGAGCAGGGCGTTGCAGGGCTAGCCATTGGTTTGGTGTTGGGCGGTGCGGTGTCGGTGCTGGTGAAGTCACTGATTGATAATATTCTTATGCCGCCACTCGGGTTTATACTCGGTTCGGCCGAGGGCTTAAAAGGCTTAACGCTTCACCTTGGCACAACACCAGCCGGAAAGCCGGCAGTGTTGCATTACGGCACATTTTTGAATGACATCGTCAACTTCTTGGTTATCGCGCTGGTGATATACGCTATTGTTCATTTGCTTGGCTTTGATCGTAAGGAGGAAAAGTGAGTAAAGTTCGCTCCGAGGCCGAGTGGCGCAAAATTCTTACGCCCGAGCAATTCGCCGTACTGCGCGAAAAGGCCACTGAAGCGCCATTTACTGGAGAATATGACGGCCTGTACGCCGACGGAGTATATGCCTGTGCTGCCTGCGGGCAGGTGCTATTTGATAGCAGTACCAAGTTTGATGCGCGTTGTGGCTGGCCGAGCTTTTACGATGCCCGGCCTGGCAGCGTCACGTTCCACGCTGATACCAGCCACGGTATGCAGCGCACCGAGGTGACCTGCAGCAACTGTGGTGGCCATCTTGGACATGTATTTGAAGGAGAGGGCTTTCAAGTACCAACCGATCAGCGCTATTGTATAAATTCGCTGAGTTTAAAGTTTACGCCAAAACCAAAATAGCTAGGGCAGAAGTCCTAGCTTGGCGACGACTCATCATTTTTTGAAAGAATTTCTAGTTGTATACTATTTCCTTTTCTCGCTAGCACTCTTGCGTAAAGCGGTATGCTTAATTCGGTAGACGAAACAATGCGCAGCGTTTGCCCAATCCGGATTGTCGAGTATTTCGCATCGCGCTCCAGCGAGATCTTCCCTTCGGATGAAAGCAGAGTGGCTAGCTCTGTATCGTTCACAAAGAACCGTCGCGGTTCACGCTCGGCATTTTTCTGCGCATCTTCGGCAAATGCTTCAAGAATAGTTGCTCGCTGGCGTTCAGGCGTACCTTGATTGACTCTTTGCCAGATATAAGCTAGCAAAGAAGCTATCAATAGCACCACATTTATAATGTAAATCGTGACGGCAGCTTCGATAGAGCCCACCAGATCAATAAAAATGCCTGAATGGAGCAATAAGAATAGTATTACCGTTGTCAGGCTGAAGGTTGCAAACAGAATTTTAGCGAGTAGAAATTTATTCATTTATGAAATGCAGTAAAGTTTACTGTGGCGGTCGCCTCTCAGTATACACCTCAAACACCCGTATCGGTAATAATCTCTCAGCACTTTGTTTGCTGTGCCGTCCCTTAAGGAATTACCGCAAGAGAGTTAGGGGCTAAGCAGAAACGGCTTCAAAATAAAATGTAGTAAGGAGTTTACCTCCCTGGGCGCGCTCCACTGGTTAATACCGTAGTCGCTCAGAATAAAAAGCACTGCTGGAAGCACAGTAATAATTACCGTATACCCAGTAGCTATTAATAAATATAAAGAAGCTAAGAATCCATAAAATAATTTGCGCTAATTATGTAAAAAAATAGCCCCACTGGCCTAAAGTGTTTCGGCTTTAGGTCAGTGGGGACCGCACACTTACTGATCGGTGCGAGGCTTCAAAAGCTCCAATTCGCGTTCTTTGCCATTAGGAAACTTCATAATCCCCAGTGCCCCGCGATCGGTGTCAGTTACAAACCGATGGGCCTTATCCACGAGGACGCCGAACATCTCATCTGCGGTCAGCTTATCATGAAGCGCCATTCAATTTCCCGGATGCATGCCCGCGGGAGGTCGCAGGCGATACGCTTGACATTGCGCAGTGATTTGTCGTCGTAAGTCTGAACGGTGCCGCGCAGGCCATTGCCGCGGACTGTCGTATAGACGGCACCTTCTAGCTCAGCGGTTCTAATAAGCAAGCCAATCTCAACAAGATCATATGCCGCCTGCGCCAAAGAAACCGCGCGACTTTGCATGTAATTGTGCAGGGCGGTTACGGTAGACGGCTCGACTACGACTACAAACACACAAGCCTCCTCGGTTGCCTAACATAATATTATAATAGTATGCGTAATAGTCAATTAAACTAATGAAAAGGTCTTTTTTACTTGAGGAAGACTTCTGTATAATGGGCCTATGACAAAGCACGCAACTATCCTGTGGGTAGACCTCGAAATGACTGGCCTTAATGCCGATGCCGACCTTATTCTTGAAGTGGCCGCAATTGCAACCGATTGGAATTTTACAGAGCTGGCGGTGTATGAAGGCATTGTAAAAAGCGACCCAAGTGTTTTGAAGCAAAAGTTTGCTACCAACGGCGTGTTTTGGGAGGCCAATGCTGAGACTCGTGATGCTTTGCTTGCTCAAAACGAAAAAGGCAAGAACGCGCCAGAAATTGAACAAGAGCTGCTCGCTTTTCTGAAAGCAAACTTTAAAGAAGACGCGCCGGTGCTACTTGGGGGCAATTCTGTTCATATGGATCGCCGGTTTATACTGAAGCAGTGGCCACAGCTTGATGCCAAACTGCATTACCGCATGCTTGACGTTTCGGCTTGGAAGGTAGTATTCGAAGGCAAATACGGTAAAAAGTTTGCAAAGCCAGAGGTGCACCGCGCCCTCGAAGATATCCGTGGTTCAATCATGGAGCTTAAATATTATCTTACGAAAGTGCAACCGGCAAAGAAATTACCATAGCTATGATGACCCAAGAAATCTTAGAAAAATATATTTTATCTTTACCCAAAGCCTGGCGCGATTACCCGTTTGGTGAGGGCGTGGCGGTGTATAAAGTGGGCGATGCCGATAAAAGCAAAATGTTTGCCCTGATTCAAGAGGGCGCGCAGCCCCTTCGTGTGAGCTTAAAATGCGACCCAGGGTTAGCGGAAATGTTGCGCGAAAAATACGAAACAGTACTTCCAGGCTACCATCTCAATAAAAAGCACTGGAATACCATTTTATGCTCCGGACAACTAAGCAACGAAGAGATTTTAGATCTGGTGCGGCATAGTTACGAACTGGTACATCCAACGGTATAGTTGCTCAGAATATCTGCCCGCAAAGCCGGGATTAGTTATTGATTAGATAGCGAATCAAAATCTTTTTTAATACTCATAAAGTTGTTGTAAGGAGTATTAAGCGCGGCTTTCAGCTGTCGGTTATTGGTTTTGTTGTAAATCTCGCTGAGTAGCGCAAGGATAGTATCAATTTTTTGTTCGACAGCTCGAGCATAGACTTCATCGTACCGCCCTTCAAGCTGGGCGTTGGCCAGTGCTTCAAGGGTGGCGGTGTCAGCTTCAAGCGCCCGGTTGTCGTCTGAAATACTGCCGCGACCGGCGGCATCCATTGGCTTTGCCAGCTCAGATAAACTACCAGTGGCGAGGATGCTTGTATCGCTATTTATTTTTTGTAAATCGGGATTGGTGAGGGCACCTTGCGAGTCGCTGGTGATTTTTTGAAGGGTTTCCAACCGGACTGTTAAGCGTTGTAAGGGGTCTTTAAGACTAGCATTATTAGTGAGCATTAATAGAATAAATCCAGCTATGATTGCCACGAGCAAGCCACCGCCAATCAACAGGCTGCGCTGGGAAATTCCACGAAATCCACCGTTTCGTGTGGGAACAGGCGGAACCATATCGGTAAAAGTAGGTTGCATGTATTCATTTAAGCATACACGGGGCCGGGGCGGAAGTTGAATGGATAAATCAAGTGTTCAGCTGGGGTAATATGTGATACGATTACCATAAGCAGCATTAGGCAGATGAACATGAAACAGTTTGTAACACAACACTTCAAACAATATGGCGAAAAGGCATTTGCCCTCCCAACCTTGATTATAATTTCAACAACACTGATGATTATTAGTGTGGCAGTACTCCAAGGCACGTTATCGGTAAAAACCTCGCTCGATAACCAATATTACGACCAACTCGCCAAAGAAGCCGCCGAAGCCGGTGTTGCCTACGCCAACGCTTGTATTGCAGCTGGTGCGATAATAAGCGATAACGGCGGCCCGCTGCGCACCCACACCGATTGCGAGGGGGTGAGCCAGCGAAGTAACGCCTATGTGGTAGACGATGGCACGGTCAGAACTTATTTTTGGACCGAAGGGCTTGATGTTCGGGCTGATGGTTCGATGACTATTAAAAGCGAAGGCTACGCCGAACGGCGTAAGCGCAACGGTGGCGTGTTTAAAACCCACCAAGCCACGGTTTCACAGGCTACAGGGATTGTTGGTACGCGGCTGAATGCCAAGAAGGTTGTTGCGTCAGACAGGACATCGTTTATCATTGCGTCTGACGGTTACGTTTATGGCGCTGGGCATAACTCGCGGGGTCAGCTAGGGCTCGGCGACACCATTGATAGACCAGCTCCTGCGAAAGTCACTATTAAGGACGCAACAAACAGAGAACTGAAGGTACTTGATGTGATTGCGGGAGACTTCACAACATACTTTCTAGGATCTGATTACAATGTTTATGCTGTCGGGGACAACTATAATGGACAGCTTGGTATTGGTAACAAAACGCACCAACATACACCCGTGCAAGTAAACTTGCGGGATTCGGCAAACAATATCTTAAAGGCAAGGAGTATTGTGTCGGACGGCTACTCGGCCTACATACTCGCCTCGGACAACTATGTTTATAGTGTGGGCGGTAATACATACGGTGAATTGGGGATCGGTAATATGATTGATCAAACCCTACCGGTGCGTATGAATTTAAGAAATCCGAGCAATGTTCTCTTAACGGCTAAAGCGGTTTACATGAGTGATTGGTCGACGTACGTCATAGCATCAGATGACTATGCCTATGCGATGGGAAATAATGCTAATGGACAACTAGGTATTGGCACGACGACTACAGGTCAGGCTACGCCGGTCCGGGTAAATCTACGAAATCCTAGTAATGTCGCTATCACTACTAGGGAGGTTTTCACGGCAGAGCTTAATCGACACGTATTCTTTCTGGGCTCAGATAATTATATTTACAGTGTTGGCTCAAACTATAATGGAGAACTTGGGACGGGTAATACAAGCTGGCTTACTACGCCCCAAAGAATGCAGTTAAAAGATGCAAGCGGCACTGCGATTACAGCTACTTCTGTTACAGTGGCGGAATCAACATATATAACGGGTTCAGACGGTAACTTATACGCCACTGGAGCCAACGCGGCTGGGCAACTGGGTAACGGCACAACCACGAGCTCCTTGGTGCCTGTAAGGGTACAGCTTAAGGATGCAGGTGGAACGTTCTTAAGGCCAATCACTGTTAAGGCTTTTGGCGATGCTGCCGTGGTTTTAGCGTCTGATGGTCATGTTTATGCTTTTGGGGAAAATGCCTGGGGAGGGTTGGGTGTTGGGGATAAAGATAAGCGTATTTTGCCAACTAAAGTATCTCCGGCAGGAGCTTCGGGCAATAATCGTATCAGAGATATTCTTATCTGGGATGAGGCTATGTTTTACATCAATACTGATAATGTGCTATATGCTGCAGGGTATAATTTTGCTGGCAAACTTGGGATAGGCAACACAACCGATCAAATGACTCCACAGCCGGTTCTACTACCTGTTCGCCCTCAATCAGACTCCATTATTAAAGTCCACAACAGTGGCTACAGCACCGTTGCCATTAGTAGCGATGGGGCAATTTACGTCGCTGGCGCCAATCATTTTGGGCAGCTGGGTATTCGTTCTAGCCAGAACCCGATTTCTACGCCAATGAGAATGCAGCTTAAAGATGCCTCGGGTAACTTTTTGTCTGCCCAAGACGCCACCTGTGTCGGGATTTCTTGGTCGTGTTATGCCATTGCTTCCGATGGCTATGCGTATGCCATGGGAAATAACAGTGTCGGCCAGCTCGGTAATGGCACGGTCAACCACACAAATATACCCACCCGAATGATCATAAAAGATCCCAGTGGTAAGGATGTTATGCCGTTGTCGGTTGTGGGTAATTCGTATGCAGATGTCGAAAAAGCTTCAATTTTTGTTCTTGGCGCCGATGGCTATGTGTATGCTACTGGTCGCAACGATTATGGTCAGCTCGGGGTGGGCGATACTTCAAATCGTTCGGCACCGGTGCGCATGAACTTGCGCGACCCGAGCAACAGGGTGTTAACAGCCCGTAAAGTAGTGCCTGGATTATACAGTACCTATATCCTTGCTTCTGATGGCTATGTCTATGCGGTTGGGCGTAACGATGTCGGCCAGCTTGGCGATGGTACAACAACCAACAAATCAACACCAGTGCGTATGAATGTAAGAAATGCTAGTAACGTCGCACTGACCGCTGTCGATGTCGTTGCGGATGATCACTCGGCATTTGTTATTGCCTCGGATAATCAAGTGTACGGTACGGGGCTAAATAACGGCACACTTGGTACTGGCACTGGTGCTAACGTTTCAACGCCAACGCTAATGATCCTACGTGACCCAAGCAATACAGTGCTAACTGCACGGAGTGTTATTACCGAAGGATATGCGACCTTCGTGATCGCTTCAGACAACTATGTCTATGTTACGGGCTATAATGATCGTGGGCAACTGGGTGTAGGGGATACAGCGCAACGTTATACGCCAGTCCGTATGAACTTGCGCAATCCTAGCGGCACACCCCTCACTGCCATAAAAGTGGCCTCATTTGGTGTTGCTGGAGCTGCCTTTGTTATTGCCTCAGATAATTATGTGTATGCGGTAGGTCGCAACGACTATGGGCAGTTAGGTATAAATTCCACTACGGGCATAAGCCTACCCCAAAGGGTGCAGCTCAAAGATAGTAAAGGTGCTCTACTTACCGCCAAGGATGTATTAATTGAGCACATCAGCGCTTACTTTATTGGGTCTGACGATCGGCTATATGCAACTGGTCTGAACGACAACGGTCAGCTCGGGGTAGGCGATAGAATAAACAAGAGCGTGCCATTGCCATTTAAGGTGCCAGTTGTGGTGATGCCGGGTAATCGTGTAATTCTTTAGAGGTGTTACAATAAAAGCATCTATGCAAGATGCAAAAGAAGAGGTGAGGAGCCGACTTAACATCGAGGACGTTATTGGTGAATACGTCCAACTTAAGCGTGCCGGCCGAAACTTTAAGGGACTTAGTCCATTTTCGCAAGAAAAAACACCCAGTTTTTTTGTCAGTCCCGAAAAACATATCTGGCACGATTTTTCCAGCAACAAGGGTGGTGATATCTTTAGCTTTGTCATGGAGGTAGAAGGGTTAGATTTCCGCGGGGCGCTCGAGCATCTGGCGCGTAAAGCCGGAGTCGATTTAAGTTTGTATCAATCGAGTGCACATCAAGGGCTTGCCAAAAAGAAACGTCGGGTGCAAGAAGCGCTGAATCTAGCCGCTAATTACTACCAGCATTCCCTGCTTAAAAACCAGCACGCCTTAGAGTATGTCTTCAAAAAACGTCACCTCAGTAAGGAAATGGTGCAAGATTTTAAAATTGGCTACGCACCAAGCACCGGTGATGCGCTGAAACAGTTCCTTCTAAAAAAAGGTTTTCGTACTGATGAGCTAAAAGACGCGGGACTGCTTTCCTCACGCAGTGGCGACATGTTCCGCGGCCGCATGACGGTGCCGCTAATGGACGGCCAAGGGGAGGTGATCGGGTTTACGGCGCGGCTCATTGCCGACGATCCGAAGGCGCCGAAGTATATCAACACGCCCCAAACCATTCTATATGATAAAAGTCGTCATGTTTTTGGCCTGCACCTAGCAAAAGAAGCCATCCGGCAAGCCGATTATGCAGTGATTGTTGAAGGAAACCTCGATGTAGTCAGCAGCCACCAAGTTGGAGTGCGGCAAGTGGTGGCCACTGCCGGCACCGCACTTACCGAATACCATTTAAAAGTACTCAGTCGCCTTAGTGGTAACATCCGGCTGGCGTTTGATGCCGATCGTGCTGGGGTGGCAGCCACCGAACGCGCCATCCCAATTGCGCAAACGATTGGCGTGCAACTGGCAATCATAACCCTACCAGATGGCGCCAAAGATCCGGACGAGCTCATTCAAAATGGTCCTGATGTCTGGCAGCGAACAATTGAGGCTGCCGAACCAGCGATTGATTGGGTATTAAAGCAGTACCAAGCTCGCTACGATACTTCAACCGCCGAAGGTAAGCGCAAGTTTAGCTCTGATGCCCTCGCTCTCATTACAAAGCTAAGTGATGAAGTTGAAAAAGAGCATTACATGCAGCAAGTAGCGCAGCTCACCGGCGCTTCGATTGAGGCGTTGGCAGAAAAGGCTAAACGAACGGCAAGTCCTGCAGCAGCAACTACCCTTAAAGTGGTAAAAACTTCACCAACTGGCCCAGACCCTTATGCCTATCAGGACAACTTACTGGCCGTGTTATTATCTGATACTGCAGCCCGCGAAACCCTAAAAAAAACCAGTAGTGAGTGCTTTAATGGCTCACATCGACAAAAACTAGCCGCATTTTTAACCGCATCGCAAGCTATTTTTACCTCAGAAATCCCCGAAGACTTGCAAGAAATGTCAGATTATGTGAAAATGTTACTATTGAAAGTCGACGCCCGATACGCTGTCTGGAGCGCCCAAGAGCGCTACCACGAAGCAGCAAAACTCGTCAGACAAGTACAAACCGAACACCTTAAACAAACAAAACAGCAACTTATGCAGGCACTTCAAGAGGCTGAGATTCAGCACGACGAAGCTGCAGCCGTTAAGTTGCGCACAGAATTGAACAAATTAATTAAGGAGCAAGTGAATGCCAAAAAGTGATGAAACCAAGGACCTCCCCGTTGACGATTTTGCGGTAACAGATGATGCAATTCCAGCGCTCGATGACGATATCGAACCGATAGGTGACGAACTTGAAGAAGAGGGTTGGGAAGACGATCCTACGGCAGGCGGTTCGTATCTCGATGATATTTCCGACGACTCGGTCCGTCTTTATCTGCGCGAAATTGGTAAAATCCCCCTATTAAACCCGGAAGAAGAGCTTGAACTAGCGCAAAAAGTAGTCCAGGGAGACAAACGTGCCAAAGATAAAATGGCCGAAGCAAACATGCGATTGGTGGTATCGATTGCTAAGCGATACAGTGGCCGTGGCCTCGACTTTCTTGATTTGATTCAAGAGGGTAATACCGGCTTGCTGCGTGCGGTCGAAAAGTTTGATCCAGATAAGGGTTTTAAATTCTCGACCTACGCTACTTGGTGGATCCGCCAGGCTATCACTCGCGCTATTGCCGACCAAGCCCGGACCATCCGTATTCCGGTGCATATGGTTGAAACAATTAACAAGCTACTCCGAACACAGCGTCGTCTGACTCAGGAGCTGAACCGCGAGCCGACTATTGAGGAACTTGCCAAAGAGCTCGAGATGGAACCAGACAAGGTAGAGTATGTCATGAAAATTAAGCAGGACATCACCAGCCTTGATGCCGGTGTCGGCCGCGACGGCGAAGAAGAAGAGACATCGCTTGGTGACTTTGTTGAAGATGAAGAAGGGAAGAGCCCGGTAGATGTTGCTACGAGCCAGTTGCTCCGGGAACAAGTTCAGTCTATCCTAAGCACCCTTACCGAGCGCGAACAAAAGATCATCAAAATGCGGTTTGGCCTCGATGACGACAAAAGCCACACTCTCGAAGAAGTTGGTCAGGAATTTAGCGTTACCCGCGAGCGCATCCGCCAGATTGAAGCGAAAGCTTTAGCTAAACTGCGTAAACACAAAGACGCCAAGAAGCTGCACGAATACTTGCAGTAAGACAAGTCAACCCTAGCCAGGCAACGACAATACAAAAATCTCTCATTCAGAGAGATTTTTGTATTGATAGCGTGTTACTGTTCGTAAAACTTTATTTTACGCAGCAATGCGTCGAGCTGTTTATGTATTTCTTCAACGCTGCCATCGTTACTCAGGGTGTAATCAGCATTCGCAATCGGACCACCTTTTTCAAGGGTCTCAATTTCGGTGTAGTCGCGCAGGGCTGCTTCTTGAGGAGCCAGTGGGCGAACTGGCCGTTTGGCTAAGCGTTCGTGGCGTAGCCAGCGCGGAGCGGTAACAGCGATAATAATTGCATTATGGCCAAAATGCTTCTTGAAGTATTTATATTCCGGCCAAGTATACAATCCATCTGCTACAATGCGTAGCTGGCCAGCGTCGGCTAGGTGTTCAATCTGTTCGGCCATCATTTTAGCGTAAATGTCGTTACCACCCATAATCCGCAAATCTTCGCGAACAATTCGTTCATTCGCCTGAGTTGGTTCTAGGCCGCGGCGCTTTACTTCGTCAAGGGTAATGCCACCAAAATAGACTGAAGGATAGCCCTTTTCTTTTAAAAATTCAACGCACGAGCTTTTTCCGGCGCCAGGCATACCGACAAAAGCGATAACCAGGGGATGTTTTTTTGAAATCTGTTGCATTACGGTTTATTATACCGGTGTTTGCAGTCCTAAGCTATACTAGTAGCATGACTTATTCAAAACGGCTAGTAATTATAGACGGCAAATCGGTATTTTACCGTGGCTATTACGCAATGCCCACCCTTGCTACCAAAGACGGCACCCCGACTGGCGGTGTGTATGGCTTTGCGGTGATGGCGCTCGAGGTAGTAAAGAAACTAAAACCCGATTACGTGTGTGTTGCCTGGGACAAATCCAAAACCAATATCCGGGCTCGTCGCGAGCTGTATCCGGCGTATAAAGCCAACCGTAAGCCGGCACCGCCAGATTTTTACGAGCAAATTCCTATTTTGCAAGATCTCCTTAAGGCACTTGGTTGGCCTCTGTATGAAGCCGACGATGTCGAAGCCGACGACATTATGGGCGCTTTTGCCAAGCAAGCCGGCCAGCAGGGTATCGAAAGCTACCTAGTAACCAGTGATCTCGATGTGCTGCAGCTGGTTAATGAACACACGCACATTTATACACTCAAAAAAGGCCTCAGCAACATTGAGCTCTTTAATGTTGCATCTTTTGAACAAAAATATGGGGTGAGCGCTCAGCGATGGGTGGATGTAAAAGCCCTAAAAGGCGATAGTAGTGATAATATCCCAGGGGTGGCGGGGATTGGCGAAAAAACCGCTCTAGAATTAATCAAGACCTACCACAGCCTTGATGGGGTATATGAGCACCTCGATGAACTAAAACCGGCGCTAAAGACCAAGTTAGAAGCCGGCAAGGATATGGCTTTTTTGAGTAAAAAATTGGTCACCCTTATTACCGATATGCCGCTCCAAATTGGGCTCGAAGACTGCAAATTTAGCGGCGATATTACCCCAGAGTTCGTAGCGATGCTTCGTAAGCTTGAGTTTAAGGCTTTACTCACGCGAGTAGAGGCCCAGTTTGCCCCGGGGGCTATTCAGGCTGCCGAAGCTAAAGTGTCAACGCTTGAGTCCGCACAAGCTGTACCATTTATTGAGACTGATTTTGCCTCTGGTCAGCCACGAGTAGTTGCCCTCAGCCCCGATGCCTCTCGGCTGTGGGTAAGCAGTGGAAAAAGCAGCTTCTCAGTGGTGACGTTATTAGCTGCCGACGAGCAAACACCCCTGGATGCCGCCGGCCAATTAGAATATCGCGAAATAGCGTCAGTGCTCCAAAACGGGCAGTTAGTCGGCCACGATTTGAACCGTCTTTTCCACGCGCTACTTGATAAAGGCTACGATCTTCCCGCTAATCCCATACACGATACTAAAATTGGGGCTTTCTTGCTGAATAGCCTCGAAAGAAGCCGGGAACTGAGCGACCTAGCCGGCCAAACAATCGATATGGCAGCGCCCGAACAAGTAATTCCAGCAATCTGGGAGGCCTACACCGATCAAAAAGTCCAACTTGATGAGCTGCCGGCACTTTCTAAGCTCGCAACTGAAATCGAATTTCCAACGATTGCGCTACTTGCAAAAATTGAAGCTCGAGGAATTCTGCTTGATGTGCCGTATCTGAAGGATATGAGTGAAAAATTTGCGGTTCGCATAAAAGAGTTCGAGGCTAAGATCCACGAGCTGGCGGGTCAAGCATTCAATATCGGTTCGCCCACGCAGCTCGGCCACATTTTATTTGAAGTGCTTGGCCTGCCCACTCAGGGCGTAAAAAAAGGCAAAACTGGCTATTCTACCGGGGCAAATGAGCTCGATAAACTACGGGCATTGCACCCAATTATCGACCTTATTACGCAGTACCGCGAATACACTAAACTTAAAAGCACCTATATCGACGCCCTGCCGAAACTGGTTGATGAAAATAATCGATTGCATACTACTTTTGCGCTCGATGTTGCCGCCACCGGGCGCCTTAGTTCGCGCGATCCAAACCTGCAAAACATCCCCACCCGCACCGATATTGGTCAGGCAATCCGCAGCGCCTTCCTGCCAGCCGAGGGTAATGTGTTCGTTAGCGCCGACTATTCACAATTTGAGCTACGCCTCGCCGCGGTAATGGCCAACGACACCGAGCTACAAAAAGACTTCAACAACGGTCAAGATATCCACACAACTACGGCCGCCGAAGTCTACGGCGTACCAATAACAGAAGTAACGAAAGCCCAGCGCCGTAACGCCAAGGTGGTCAACTTCGGGGTGTTGTACGGCATGAGCCCGCATGGCTTAAGCGTGGCCACCGGCATGACCCGGGACGAAGCCAAAGCCTTCATTGATAAATACTTTGAACTCCGTGCGCCAATTCGCGCCTACATCGATCAGACGATCCAAAAAGCTATGCAAGACGGTTATGTTGAAACCCTGCTTGGTCGCCGTCGTCCAGCTCCTGATTTAAAGTCGAGCAACTTTGTTGTTCGCGAAGCTGCCAAACGGGCAGCAGCCAATATGCCAATTCAGGGCACCGAGGCCGATCTTATGAAGCTTGCTATGCTCAAGCTTGAAGAGGAGTTAGACGGTTTAGGCCAGCAGTTGCTTCAAATCCACGACTCAATCCTGGTTGAAACGCCACGCCAAAATGCCGAAAAAGTAGCTCAAATCCTTAAGCAAACCATGGAGAACATTTATCCACTGCCGGTACAGCTGAAGGTTGACGTTTCGATTGGTAATAACTGGGGTGAGCTATAAATGGAGCGCCCATTTCAAGAGCCAATGCCGTCGTTTGTTGAACTGCGCAAAAAGATCGGTTATCCAGACGTGCCAATGCCCGGGATCCGTGATTGGAATATCGATCTACCACAGTATCGGCCGACTTATTACACTGCCGAGAAGGTGCAACAACACGCCAGCCAGCCTGAAACTCCTAACTGGCACGCATTAACATTCCGAAGCTATGAAGGTGAGGTACAGCGCGATGCTCTTGGCCGTCCGCTTAACCCTGCAGGACGGACCGGTATTGAAGGTCGTGGAAAGTTATGGAAGTGGGGACCAAATTTCGCTAGCGACGCCATTCTAACGCGCGAGATCGATAGTCAGATTGAGGCGCTGGTTATTGAACGGCAAGATACAGGTCAGCTAGCATTTCCGGGCGGGTTTGATGAAGGTCAAGATTCGCGCCAGTCTGCCGAAAGAGAGCTGTTTGAAGAAGCAAGAATTTCCTATAATATGCTACAATCTGAACCGTTGTTTGTTGGCGTGGCGGCAACTTCACTACGGAACACTGATAATGCCTGGATCGAAACAGCCGCGCATTATGCTCATGTTGGAAAAGAGGGGCAGCTACTCGTTCCTCGCCCGGCCGATGACGCGAAGAGTGCGATGTGGTTGCCACTGGCAGCTATAGACATTTGCCGTATGAGCGATGCGCACGCGAGCTATACCGTGCTATTAAAAAACAGATTTGGAATGACGGCCTAACTAGAAATGGAGTCGAGATGCCTGAACTACCCGAAGTCGAAACTGTCCGGCGTGGTCTTGAACGATTGATCGTTAACAAAACTATCAAAGCAGAAGAGCACGATACCCAAAAAGGTTTCCCGAATAATCCTGAAGAAGTGGCCCAATTTTTAATTGGGGCGACGATTACCGCTGTTCGCCGACGGGCCAAAGTACTCTTAATCGATTTATCAACTGGCTATAGTTTGTTGGTGCACCTCAAAATGACCGGCCAGATGGTCTACGTTGATGACGCCGCTCGCTTTGGCGCCGGGCACCCAAACGATAGCTTAATTCACGAACTTCCCGATCGTTCTACTCGCGTCACGTTAACCCTTAAAGAAGGTGGCAAGCTCTTTTTTAACGACCAGCGTAAGTTTGGTTGGATGAAGCTTTTACCTACTGAGTTAATTATGGAAACACCATTCATGCAAAAAGTCGGCCCAGAGCCGCTTGAAGCAACTTTTACAGACGAAGTGTTTATAAGCCGGGTGCGTCGCCGAAAAAACTCGCCGATTAAAGCCGCCCTTCTCGACCAATCGGTGCTTGCTGGCATCGGTAATATTTATGCGGACGAAGGCCTTTGGGGTGCAAAAATCCATCCTTCTACCTTAGTCCGCGATGTGACCGATAAGCAGTTGCGCGAGTTAAGAACTGAATTACAAACCGTTTTAAAGCTCGCTATCGAAAAAGGCGGTTCAACCGATAGAAATTACGTTAACGCCGAAGGAAAAAAGGGGAGTTACATGGATTTCGCTCGGGTATTCAGAAAAGAGAATACGCCTTGCCCGCGCTGCGGCATGACCATCATGAAAACTCGCGTAGCCGGGCGAGGGACGCATATTTGCTTGCACTGCCAGCCGGAGCCACAGCATGCTTAGTTATATTTTTGGTCCGAACACATTTATTATTCACTCAGCAATCGAACAGTTAATTCAGTCACATCCAGCAGGCGAGCTGGTAAAACTTGATGGCGAAACACTCGAACCAAGCGGGCTACCAGAAGTTTTTCAAGGCCAATCCTTATTTGCTCAGCATCGGCTAGTAATTTTAAAGAGCGTAAACGCCAACGCCAAGTTATGGCAAGCCTTAGAGCAGTGGATCGACCGCATCCCAGAGGATACCCATATTGTTATTGTCGCACCTCACCCCGATAAGCGCACCAAAACCCATAAAGCCCTCCTAAAGAAGGCGCACAAAATCGAAGCTAACGAACTTACCGAGCAGCAAGCAATCGAATGGGTGGCAAAACTCGCAGAAGCCGCCGGCAAGAAACTTAGTAGCAAAGCTGCACGGTTATTAGTTGAAAGGGTAGGCACAGACCAATGGCAGCTGCGGCACGCCTTTGAAAAGCTGCTTCTCAGTGATGCTTTTGATGAGGAAACTATTAAAAAAATCATTGAGGCGGTACCACAGGCGAATGCTTTTGCTGTCCTCGACGCTTTACTCGCCAAAAAATCTTCCGAGCTTACTGACGTGCTCGCTGTACTAAAAACCAGCGAAGATCCGTATCGTTTTTTTGGCTTGCTCGCCCAACAGCTCTTTCAATTGGCGCTTGTGGGTGAAGCGCCACAAAAAAGTGCAGACGAAATAGCTAAAGCGATAGATGCACATCCATATCCGATCAAAAAAATGCAGGCAAGTGCCAAACGTCTGTCGCCCCAAGAGATAAAACAAATGCTCCACGAACTCGTGCGGCTCGACGATCAATTAAAAACTTCTTCAGGCGAGCCCTGGCTCCTGATTGAAAAAGCGCTTTATAAAATGATGCCATAAAAAATACTCCACTGGGGAGAGATGGAGTATTTTTTGGAAGAGAAGATTATTTTTCTTCAGTTTTCTTTGGCTTTTTAGTTTCAGCGGTCTTTTTCTTGGTGTCAGCTTTTGCAGTAGTGGTCTTCTTGGCAGCAGGTTTTTTAGCAGGTGCTTCGTCTGCGGTCTTCTTTTTGCTGCTTCCAAGCTTCACGCCAGCTTCTTTGGCGGCTTTCGCTAGCTGTGCCTTGCGGCGCGAGACGGTATTCTTTTTCAAAAGCTTCTTCTTAACGGCGGTGTCAAGTTCGCTTTGTGCGGCACTCAAAGTTTCGGCGCTCGGGTTAGCGAAAAAAGCCTTCACGGCACCTTTAATGTCACGCTTAATCGCGACGTTACGCGCGCGTCGTTTCGCCGTCTGTTTCATTCGCTTAATGGCTGATTTAATAAGTGGCATATGTGGTTGTTATTTCCTTTACTACCTTTAAAAAGTAATGACTATAATCAGGGCTACTATAGCGGAGAACTGATAAAATGTAAAGTATTGATAAATTTTTGAGCGGCCAGTCTACAGTTCTTGCAGACTGGCCGAATACTACTCAAGCGTCACAGTGGTGCCTGTAACTTTGCGCTTGATATCTTCAGTCAACGAGTTGACGCTAAATGTTGCTTGCCACTCGCCATCTGCCCACACCGTCAATATTCCCTGAGGTGCGTCGTAACTGGCGTCATCTACCCATTTGCTTTGGTCGAGCGGCAGTTTTTCTGGTCATTCGCTGCCAAAATACTCAAGGTATTTCCTTAGTTGAGCGGCTCCGCTACCTGTGGTCACTACATCCCGCGGACGTGCGTTCATCCTGTGAGCCTTTCTTAGATAAAACTCTCAAGGTTACTCAGCCACTGTAGCAAAGTCTAGGCAAAAGCTGTAATTGACAACCTATAAGATTTTATGATAAGGTAAGACAAAATACGAACAAATAAACAGTAATTTAAGGTAATGTATGGACGGTAATGCCAAGCAGCAAATCGTAGAACGTATCAAGGGCGCGACGAATATTCTCGTAACGGTGAGCCGAAACCCCACCGTCGATGAATTGTCGGCCGCTTTAGCGCTCTCGTTTGTGCTTAATAAGCTGGACAAGCATGCCACGGCAGTCTTTAGTGGCCAAATTCCACCGGCCATTACTTTCCTTGAGCCCAAAAAGACCTTCGAGAGTACAGTTGATAGCCTTCGAGATTTTATTATTGCCCTCAATAAAGAAAAAGCTGATCGCTTGCGCTACAAAGTGGAAGACGACGTCGTACGCATCTTTATTACTCCTTATAAAGCCACCATTACCAACAAAGACCTGCAGTTTAGCCAGGGTGATTTTAATGTTGAAGTCATTATCGCGCTTGGTGTCGAAAAACGCGACGATCTTGACACGGCCATCACCGCTCACGGTCGTATTCTTCACGATGCGACAATCATTACCATCAACGACAGCGGTCAAAAAAACGACCTCGGTGCCATTGACTGGCACGATCCAACTGCCAGCAGCTTAAGTGAAATGCTGATGAGCCTCACCGAAGATCTTCAGAAAAACATCATTGACGAACAGATCGCTACGGCACTGCTAACGGGTATTGTGGCTGCTACCCAGCGCTTTAGCAACACCCGCACCACACCAAAGGTCATGACCATGGCCGCTCAGCTTATGGGCGCTGGCGCCAACCAGCAATTGATTGCCGCTCGGCTTGAAGAAGCCCACGAAATCCCCGAGCAAGAAAAAGTCGAAAAAGACGGCTCAACTAGCTTGCCTGAAGGCGCCTCAAAAAAGCTTAAAAAAGAAGAGCAGTCAAAGTCACCTGATGGGGAAATACGTGTGGCGCATGAGCTAGCTGAAAAGTCAGACACTAAAGAAGCGGCTCCTACGACACCGGTTCAACCTGAGGCTGAACTTAAGCCCGAGACAGCTGCCCCGGTTCCAACAATCGCCGATCTAGAAGCGGGCGCAAAAGCGCAAACCGAAAAGCCAAAGGACCAAGCGCAAAAACAAAAGCCTCGTCCTCCTAAGAATAAGCATTCTATTTCGCCCGCTCAATCAGCTTCGTGGCGCGACCAAGCAGTCACCCAGCCGGCGCTTGGCGGTACGTTAAACGCCACTACCGAAGAGGCAGCTGAAGAAAAGCGCCGCACCGAAGAAGACGAACGCAACAATATTATCTTGTCGCATGACAAACCAAGCCTGACCGAAACAATACAACAGCAAGCCCCAATTAATGCCTATGCCCCCGGTGCACAAGAGTTTGAACCACCAACCGTTGATCCGTTTGCGCAATCACCGAAGCAAAAAGCTCCTGAAAAGAAAAAAGCACCATCAATCGCAGATCTAGAAGCCGAAGCGCATGCTCACGCCCCCGCAAAGGAAGAAAAAACCAATGACGTACGCGCTGACATCGAGAAGGCGCTCAATGAAGCACCATTTAATCCGGCCCATCAACCCGTTGAAAGCTTAGGCGCCCAAGAATTGCCAGTAGTTGAGAAAACCGCTGCAGCAGAACCAGCTCCAGTGATGACTCCCGAGCCAGCGCCTGCACCTAAAGTAGAAGTTCCAGCACCTGCATCTGCTATGCCTGGCGTACCCCAAGCGCAATCAGCAGCGCAAGCAGATGACTTAATGTTGCCGCCTCCGCCACCACTGCCTGATTTCTCGACCCTACCGCCACTCCCGCCGCTGCCCGAAGTGCCCGCTGCCACGCCAGTGGCTCAGCCGCCCGTGTTGCCTCCTCTTCCAGAGATAACGCCACAGGCGCCTAGTGTGCCAGCTGCACCAGCACCGAGTACGCCATCAGCACCAGCGGCCCCTTCGCTACCAGAACAAGCACCGCCCAAAAAAAGCGACGACCCATCAGAATTTAAGATTCCCGGGATGTAATCTTGCCAATTAGCGCGACTAATACTGCCGATCCGGTAATGGATGGCATGCTGCTTATCGATAAACCAAGCCAGATGACGAGTTTTGGCGTGGTGGCACGGGTGCGCCGTCGACTTTCTGAAGTTGCCAACAAAAAGATCAAGGTTGGCCATACCGGCACACTCGACCCTTTCGCAACTGGTTTAATGGTGCTTCTAGTGGGTCCGGCTTGCAAGCGGGCTGGCGAGTTAAGTAAGCTTGATAAAGTTTATGAGGCTGCTATTACGCTTGGGAAAACAAGCACCACTGGCGACCCAGAAGGCGAAATAACCGAAGTTACTGATGCACCGGTTCCCACAAAACAGGAAGTCGAGGCAGCGCTTCAAGCCTTTACAGGCGAAATTATGCAAGTTCCACCGATGTTTTCGGCAATCAAAATCAATGGTCAACGTGCCTATAAACTTGCGCGGCAAGGTGAAACTGTTGAAATTCCGGCCCGAAAAGTCACCATTTACCAGCTCGAACTCATCGATTACGCTTATCCAATGCTAAAAATTCGAGCCCACGTTTCCAGCGGCACCTACATCCGCACCCTAGCCCAAGATATTGGTGAACGGCTACACACCGGCGCCTACTGTCATCAGCTCCGCCGTACAGCAGTAGGGAAGTGGCATCTTTCAGAGGCGGTAGAGATAGAGGCTGCCGCTCAGTCTTTGCGTGCCTTAGAATAGCCTCGTTTAATTATTTTTTGCGAATAAGGTATAGTACTTGCTGAAGTCCACACAAAGGGGTTCTAATGACCGACGCACCTAGCCAGCACGATGTCCGCTACGATTTGCCGGATTCTTTGCAAGTCACCCTCGGCTGACCTGCTATAGCGATGAGTGCAACGGCGCAACTTGCTTGGCGCAGCCATACATGACACAGGAAGACTTTGATCAAAAAGTTCGCGTGTTCATTAGTGAGCATCCCCCAGGGATGGTGTTGTCATAGCCTATGGTGAGGGGAAGCCTTTGCCCGTTTCACAATTGATCAGAGGCTAACGCTGATGGACATAAGGTTCTGTTATAACTAAAGAACCTTATGTCCCAATCCATCTATATTGAGACGTTTCGATAATTAGGAAGTTGAACTCCTTGTAAAACAACCAATAATCTGATAGCATTGTAAAGATATGATTACTCGTGAGAACAAAGTTACAGCAATTGCCAACGCGCAGCTTCACAAGGGCGATGTCGGGTCACCTCAGGTGCAGGCGTCGGTTTTGACGAAGCGTATTAACGAAGTAACTGAACACCTCAAGGTACACAAGCATGATTTTATGGCTCGTCGAGGCCTTCTGCAGATGGTCGGTCGTCGCAAACGACTCCTAAAGTATCTTGAGCAAAAAGACTTCGAAGCATACCGCGCGATTGTCGCAAAACTAGGACTCCGCAAATAATAGCGGGGTCTTTAGTTTAATGGCCATATTACATATAATTCGCTATACTAGTAGCGTAACTAAACCAAGCGGCGGCTGATAAGTGGTGGATGCAGAATCTAACAAAGCAGATCCTACACCCGTTACTTATAGCGCCGCTACAAAGGAGACGAAAAATGGCAACTATTAATCCATTCGGAAAAGACATTGTTAAGGTTGTCGGCGAATTTGCTGGACAAACTATTACGCTTGAAGCAAACCGATTGGCCTTTCAGGCTGATGGTGCCGTCACGGTAACCATGGGTGATACCGTTGTGCTCGGTATCGTTACTTCTGGCCCAGTCAACCCGAACCTCGATTACTTCCCCTTGAGTATCGATTACGAAGAAAAAATGTACGCCGCCGGCAAAATTAGCGGCAGTCGATTTATTAAGCGCGAGGGCCGCCCTAGCGAAGAAGCTATTTTAGCCGGTCGTTTAATCGATCGCCCTATTCGACCGCTGTTTCCAAAAGGCTACCGCAATGAATTACAGGGTATTGCAACAGTTTTAAGCCTTGACCCGCAAATTAGGCCCGACATGGTGGCGATGATCGCTGTTTCAAGCGCGATGCTGCTGGCTGGCGTGCCGTTCGATGGCCCAGTAGCCGGTGCGCGCATCGGCTTGGTTAACGGTAAGCTCATTGCTCAGCCGCAAACCGATGTTTTAGCAACCAGCGACCTTGACCTTGTTGTAGCGGGCACCAAAGACGCCGTTATGATGGTTGAAGCCGGCGCTAATCAGGTTGATGAAGCCACAATGGTAGAAGCCATTCGCTTGGCTCATGAAACCATCCAGCCCGTGCTTGCTCTACAAGAAGCTTTAGCTGAAAAAGTTGGTGTTACCAAAAAAGAATACGAATTATATCTGCCCGATGAAAGCCGCGAAGAAAAAGTCAAAGCTTTTCTTAAAGGCAAGCTTGGCGAGAACGTCCGTGGTGGTTTTCAAGAGCGACGGGCTGCACTTAAGGCGCTCGAGGATGCGCTATTTGAAGAATTTGTCCCCAGCGATGCTGACCACGCTGAAAAATTTGCCTGGCACGAAGCTTTTGATGCTCTTATTAAAAAAGAAGTACGCCGCGGCATACTTGAAGATGGCGTTCGGCCCGATGGTCGCAAGCCAGAAGAAATCCGCCCGCTTTCCAGCGAGGTTGGCGTATTACCACGAACCCATGGTTCGAGTATTTTTACGCGGGGTACCACTCAGGCGCTGAACATCACCACGCTGGCTCCACTCAGTTACGCCCAGATGGTCGACACCATGGAACTCGACACCGAGCGCCGCTTTATTCACCACTACAACATGCCCGGCTATACTGTAGGTGAAGTTCGTCGTCTTGGTAGCCCTGGTCGTCGCGAAATTGGCCACGGTGCTCTTGCCGAACGAGGGTTACGCGCGGTTATTCCAAGCGAGGAAGAATTTCCTTATACCATCCGGACGGTTTCAGAGATCCTAAGTTCCAACGGTTCTACCAGTATGGCCAGTGTCTGTTCGAGCTGTCTTAGCTTAATGGATGCCGGCGTGCCAATTAAAGCGCCAGTTAGCGGTATTGCCATGGGCCTCGTCACTGATGGTAAGGACAAGTCAATTATTCTAAGCGACATTCAAGGCACCGAAGATTTTGCCGGTGATATGGACTTCAAGGTAGTTGGTACCAACCAGGGCATTACCGCATTACAGATGGACATCAAAATTAAGGGTATTACCCCCGAGCTCATGGCCCGGGCGCTTGAACAAGCTAAGAAGGGCCGGTTGCACATTCTCGAGCACATGCTCACCACAATCGCCGAACCCCGCAAAACCATCAGCCAGTACGCGCCCCGTATTGAGAAACTTATCATCAATCCAGAGAAAATCGGGGCGGTTATTGGTAAAGGCGGTGAGGTAATCAACAAGATTACATCAGAAACTGGCGCTGAAATTGACATCAAAGATGACGGCTTGGTAACAATCTCAGCTGTCGACACCGCCTCGATTGAAAAAGCCCTTGATTGGGTAAGGGCACTCACCGAGGAGCCTGAGGTCGGAAAGATTTATAAGGGGGAAGTGGTAAAAATCATGGACTTTGGTGCCTTCGTAAACATCATGCCTGGTATCGATGGCATGGTGCACATTTCACAGCTCGCCGACCACCGAGTTGAGAAGGTGACTGATATCTTGCGCGAAGGGCAAACCGTTACCGTCAAATTGATGGCTATCGACGAAAAAGGTCGCTTAAATCTTTCAATGAAAGACGTTGACCAGGCGTAGCTAGTAAAAGCTTTCCGTCTGTGCTACAATAGAGGGTAGCTAGAAAGAGGTGCTGCAAGCGGCAATTCACTTCTGCTCTCCTTTACTTGTAACATGAATGATAAAGATAATGTCACGATTTACCGATAGGGCGGCGAAAAACGCATATTTGATTTTTGGAGTCATAGTCATACTGCGGCCATTCGTTGAGATTGTCATTCTCAAGCGACAAGATCTAGGAGCGATAGTCGGCGTCACGCTTATCAATGCCGTCACGGCAGCGGCGGCGGTGTACGCGCTTGAAAGATTGGTAACGAAAAAATGACCATCAAAAAACAAACTCTTCTTGATCAAATTAAGGCAGATATTCTCAACCAGAATATCTGCCCAGATTTGGCCAAGACAGCTACTAACTTAGTAATGGGCGATGGTAACGTCAATGCCAAGATCGTTTTTATCGGTGAAGCGCCTGGCAAGAACGAAGACCAACAAGGCCTGCCATTTGTAGGCGCGGCCGGAAAGTTCTTAAACGAAATGCTGGCAAGCATACAGCTTGAGCGCCAAGACATTTACATTACAAATATTGTAAAATACCGACCACCAAACAATCGCGACCCGCTGCCAGATGAGAAAAAGGCTTTTTGGCCATTTCTCGTCCGACAGCTCGACGTGATTGAGCCTGAAATCATTGTGACGCTCGGTCGCCATAGTATGGAGTACTTTTTACCTGGCATGAAGATAAGTCAGATCCATGGCGAACCAAAGCGCATCACTATAGGGAAGCGAAAAACGGTCATTGTGCCGCTTTTTCATCCGGCAGCTGCACTTTATAACGGCAGTCTTCGCCAAACGCTTCTTGATGATTTTTCACGCATTCCAAAAATAATAACCCTTATAGAAAGTGAAAGGAATAACTAACTTATGGGACAACGACGACTAGGAGAGCCACAAGGTGACGATCTCCGCAAACGACATAATGGGCAGCAAAAACAACGCCCGCAACAACAAAATACCGTACTAGCAAAAACCAGCACTCGCCGCGGCGAAGCGCAACGGGCGCAGCGCCGCACCAGCGAGAATGTTAATACGATTGCCTCACAGCACGTGATTAATATTCCGGTAAACAAATCGGTCTATAATGGCTATGGCGGCCGCCAATTTAGTATGGCCGATCAACGAAAGCCACGACCGAACGGCGCCCCAACTCTAAAAGTTATCCCGATCGGTGGCCTGGGCGAAATGGGTATCGGGAAAAACATGATGGCACTCGAATACGATAATGACATTATTGTTATCGATATGGGGTTTCTTTTTCCCGGTGCCGATTACCCGGGTATTAACTACATCGTACCAGACATCGCCTATCTTGAAGAGCGCAAGCACAAGATTCGCGGCCATGTATTTACCCACGGCCACCTCGACCACATTGGGGCTTTCCGCCATTTAATCCATCGCATCCCGGCTCCTGTGTATGCATCAAAATTTACCATGGGCATGCTTGAAAAAACTATGGAAGAAGCGACCAGCGGCTTTACGCCCGACATGAATGTCATGAATCCGGATATTCATGAAAAAGTGCAGCTTGGTGATAGCTTCTCGATCGAGCTTGTGCGTGTGAATCACTCGATCCCAGATGCAACCGCAGTTGTTATCCGTACCCCCGTTGGCGTTTTGGTGCATACTGGCGACTGGCGCTTTGAAGACAAGCCGGTTGACGGTCACGTGTTTGATTTAGCTCGTCTCACCGAGATTGCTTCGAAAGAAGGCATTCTTCTGCTGATGAACGAAAGCACTAACTGTGAATCGGAAGGTACTCATACTCATGGGGAATTTGATATTAAACAGAGTTTCCAAGAGATTATGGATCGGCATCCGAATAACCGCTTGATTATTTCCAGCTTCTCCAGTCAAATCCACCGTATCCAGATGATTCTGGAGGCGGCGCATGCACACGGGCGCAAAGTTGCGTTTGCGGGGTATAGTATGATCCAAAACCTCGAAGTTGCCTTGCGCTCAGGGGTCATAAAAGTACCAAAAGATACCATCATGAAAATGGAAGATATCATTAAGATGCCCGATGGCAAAGTGACGATTGTCTGTACCGGCTCGCAGGGTGAGTTTAATGCCGTGCTCAACCGCATGGCTAGCGGCGCTCACAAGCACATCAAGGTAAAAAGCACCGATTTAATCGTGCTGAGCTCAAACCCAATTCCGGGTAACGAAAAGTACGTGGTCCGCACCGTTGATGGCCTGATGCGCGAAGGTTCGGATGTCTTCCAAAATGGCAAGTCACATCTTGATAACACCGGCCCATTGCACCTTTCGGGTCACGGCTATTACGACGACCACGTCAAGTTCATCAATGCGCTTAATCCGAAATTCTACCTACCAATTCACGGCGAGTTCCACATGCTTGTACATAACGCCGAGTTAGCCGAAAAAGAATGCGGCATTCCGAAGGAAAACATCTTTGTGTGCGATTCGGGTGACGTTTTGGAAATTACCCACGAAAAAACAGCTAAAAAGAGCGGCCGTATACCTGTGGGTGGTGTTATGTATGATGATAGCGGCGCCGAGGTAAGTGAGATTGTCCTCAAAGACCGTCTTCACATGGCAAATGAGGGGATGTTTGTGGTGGTGCTGACTGTTAGTCGCCAAAACGGCCGACTGCTTACCAGCCCAGATATCATTTCGCGCGGATTTATTTACCTCCGCGATAGTGAAGAGTTGATGAATCTTATTCGGCAGTATTTGAAGCAGAAGGTTGCCCGTAGCTTTGGGGGGCGCAAGCCAGATCTCGATGTCTTGAAAAAAGAACTCAAAGATGAGATCACCCATATTTTGTACGACCAAACGCACCGCACACCAATTGTGATCCCAGTTATTAACGAAATCAACCCACAACAGGCTACAGCACCCCAGCCACCGCGCGATGCCCAAAAGCCAGTTCGGCTGCCAAAGAAACCGCTTTACCAGAAGCACGAAAAGCCAGTGGTTACGGATGAAGTAGGTGCCTAAGATAAAGCCACTAATAGGTGTATAAATAAAAGAGCCCCGAGACCGATAGGGTCTATCGTTCTCGGGGTTTTTTGCACTTGCAGCCTCCTTGGTAGAAATGCTGGCCCTATACGGTGGCAATAGGGATCGTAAGGCTTGATTCCGAGCTTACGTGCCGCTCGCGCACCGATAGTGGTTTCATCACCGGCGCTTGTTACGTAGGAGAAACCCAACCACAGGACAACTCCAGTCAAGCCAAGCAAAGCGAGCAAGCCCAACACGAGCCAGCGCATACGCATAACTCCTCCTCGCGACTAAGACCTTTCGAAGCCTATTTATATCATATCATAAATTCTTATTTATACTAATATCAATATCGAAGATTTATTATATGATATGTATTGCTTTTTATTGTAATTAGTACTATAATAAGCATAAGAACTACCTCGACATAAACAGGGGTAGGGCGTATAATAAAGATATCTATGCCAAAAAAGAAAAAAACATCGAAAAAAACCGCTAAATCTGCTCATCACAGCTTGCCTTCGGGTTTCTGGTCGCAAGTTGGAGCAATACTCTTGATCGCCATTGCGGTGCTGTTGGTTATTGGGATGTTCCAAGCTGGCGGACCAATTGTTGCGTGGTTGTATGAAGCTGGCCTGAAAACCGTTGGGTGGGCGATTTACGTGGTGCCGGTGCTATTTGTGTTTGTGGCGGTGAAAATATTTCAGGCAGAGAACAATCGCCTGCCGGGTATTATGCAATTTGCGACGGGTTTGCTGCTGGTCTGGATTGCTGGTTTTCTGAACTTATTTATAAACGACCCCAAGAGCCTTGATACTTCGTTGGCACTCCAGGGCGGTGGCTTTGCTGGCTGGTTGGTCGACCAAGGTTTACTGGCGCTGCTCAACACAACCACCGCCGGGTTTGTGCTGGTAATACTCATCTTCATTACTAGCCTGTTCGTGCTTCGTATCTCACCGATTAGCGTGATTCGGGCTATTGCCGATGCCTTTAAGCAGGACGAAAATTCCATTGAAGTTAAAAATGCGCTCACAGCTCGCCGAATAGCAGAAGCCGAAACCAGAAAAGCTGCGCCGATTGGTGAGCTAAAATTAAACGAAGGTGTGCCGACACTGTCGAGCAGCCACGATGAGCCCGAAAAAACCAAGCCATCGCGACTTTCTACCTTGCGCGGCAGTGTTGAACGCGATAAGGCGGCCGAGGAACAATCCGCTCTCACCACCGCCAGCGACCCCAATTGGCAACCGCCAAGCCTTGAACTGCTTGAAAAGAAACAAAGCCCGGCCGACGCTGGTGATGTAAAGCATAATGCCCAGACTATTAAAGATACTTTGGCAGAATTTAACATTGATGTTGAGATGGAAGGGGCAAATATCGGGCCAAAAGTAACCCAGTATACCCTAAAGCCACCGAGTGGCGTAAAACTTACCCGCATCACTGCGCTCGAGACCAACATCGCACTTAATCTAGCGGCACAAAGCTTGCGTATTGAAGCGCCGATTCCTGGGCAGCGAGCGGTTGGTATTGAGGTGCCAAACCGTAAAGCGGCCGACGTTCGTTTGCACGGTATTCTTAGCGCCAAGCAGTGGAATACGTCAAAGGAGCCCTTAGCATTCGCGGTCGGTAAAGATATTGCTGGCGATGCGGTGGTAGGCGAACTTAATAAAATGCCGCACTTACTGATTGCTGGGCAAACTGGTTCGGGTAAGTCGGTCATGATCAACACGCTGCTCACCAGCCTGCTGTACCGCAATAGCCCGGCCGACATGAAGCTTATTTTAGTCGACCCAAAGCAAGTAGAAATGGCCCCTTACGAAGATATCCCGCATCTTTTGACGCCAATTATTACCGATCCCGAAAAATGCATCAGTGCCCTAAAATGGGCAGTCAATGAAATGGAGCGACGTTACAGCTTGCTTGCGGGCGAAAAACTGCGCGATATTAAAAGCTACAACCAGCGCAAACGCGAAGAAAGCATGCCCTACATCGTTGTGGTAATCGATGAGTTAGCCGATCTTATGATGCTGGCGGCGCGCGACGTCGAAGCGTTGATTGTTCGTTTGGCGCAAAAAGCCCGAGCCGTTGGTATTCACTTAGTGCTCGCGACGCAGCGCCCGAGTGTCGATGTTATTACTGGTTTGATCAAAGCCAATGTGCCGGCCCGAATTGCCTTTACCGTTGCTAGCCAGGTCGATAGTCGAACGATTCTTGATCAAATTGGTGCCGAAAAACTGCTCGGTCAAGGTGATATGTTGCTGTTAACCCCAGGCATGAGCAAACCCAAGCGTATTCAAGGTGCTTGGGTAATGGATGAAGAAGTCGTAAAAATAACCGATCACCTCCGCATGCAGCAAGCACCGCAATACGACGATGAAATTATTGCCCAGCCGGTTCAGCTGAACGGTAAGGGTGGCGTCGTAATGGACTTCGACGGCGGCAACGATGACGATATGTATAAAGAAGCGGTGCGGGTAGTCGTTGAAAGCGGGAAGGCTAGCGCCAGTTTATTACAGCGGCGCTTACGGGTTGGCTATGCCCGGGCTGCTCGCTTAATCGAAACCATGGAAGAACAGGGGATCATTGGCCCGGCTGATGGCGCCCGGCCGCGTGAGGTATTAATCAGCAGTCTCGACGACCTCTCGACAGCGGAAGCCTAATAGCTTACTATCAAGGTGGTTGCGCGACTCGATAGGCGGCAAGTATGGAACTTTCTTTTGGCAGACTTATTGTAGGCGTGAATCGTCAAGCAAAAGAACAGCTTTGTCGATTTATGCCACAAAGTATGACTCCGGACTTTATCAGGCAATGTGAAGAAATCGGAAATAAAAAAGAGACCATCCTACTGCTAGGGTCACTGAATGGGTATATTTATGACGTAGCAGTCCTGCGGCATAATATTTTCTTGCGAATCGTTCGAGAACAGGGGAACTTTACGCTTAAAGAAGTGCAAGCGTACGTTCAAAAAAACAAGTTGCCTTCACTATACGTGGTTTTTAAGCCCGACAGAGCCACAGATGAGACCGTGCAAAAAATTATCGACAGTAATTTCATGAGGGGTCGAGCCTGGGATTATAACCTTAACCTCCCGAGACGTTAATGAGCGGTCTCTAGGTTGAGCCACAGAGAAGGTTAGCTTGTAACTGCTTCGGCCGTAGCGAAAGCTGCGGCATTTTTCATACTTGATGATCCACCCATTTCACGGTATAATTAAGAAGTTATCAACTCAGCTCAAGATATAGCTTGAGCATCCAGACGGATTCCAAAGGAGGACCTATGAGAGAGTACGAATTAACCGTACTGTTACACCCAGATTTAGAACTAAATCTGGACGCACCACTTGAAAAGGTGCGCAAAATTATCACCAACAATGGTGGTGAGATTGCCAAAGAAGACAATTGGGGTAAAAAGCGACTCGCTTACCGAATCGCGCGTGAAGACTTTGCCGTCTACATGTACTTCGAGCTAAAATTACCCCCAGAAGCATTACTAAAAATAAGTAATACTTTAAATATTACCGACGAAGTGTTACGCTATTTACTCGTAGCAAGCGATCCAAAGGCCAAGCTTGCACAAGAGGCCAAGGAAGCTAGAGAAGCGAAAAACGACAAAGAAAAAGAAGAGGAGTAGGGGTTATGGCAAAGAGTATCAACCAAGTCATTCTAATGGGGCGCTTAACTCGCGACCCTGAGCTGCGAACGACACCAAACGGAAAGAATGTATGCAGCTTTTCACTCGCTGTCGATCGTGCATACGGACAAGATGATTCGGCTGATTTCTTTGATATCACTGCCTGGGACAAATTAGGTGAACTGGTCAACCAATACCTTAAAAAAGGTCGCCGCTGCCTGGTACAGGGCCGGTTAAGCTACCGTGCCTGGGAACAAGATGGCCAGAAGCGAAGTAAGGTTGAGGTAATCGCTGAAGACGTTACCTTCCTAGATGGCCCAAATGATGGCGCCGGTTCGCCTGGGAACCAGAGCTCGAGTGCTCCCAAAAAGAACAACGATGTCGTTATTGAAGACATCGACAACAAACCAATTGATTTAAGTGAGATTCCATTCTAAGGAGTAATATATGAAACCACGACGTTTTAAGAAGGATGCACCCGCATACTTTGATTACAAAGATCCAAAAACACTTTTGCGTTATATCAATCCATACGGCCAGATCGAACCAGCAACCAAAACTGGTTTAACTGCTAAACAACAGCGCCAATTGACGACCGCCATTAAGCGAGCACGTCACCTTGCTCTGTTGCCATTCATTACTAGCAATTAGAGAAACTGACCATGTATTCAGTAACGGATCTCAAAAAAGGTACCGTCATTCAATTAGATGGGCGACCATTCAAGGTAATTGAGTATTCTCAAAAGGTAATGGGACGCGGTGGGAGTATTGTGAACGTAAAACTAAAAAACCTGATTGATGGTTCAGTTTTACCAAAAACCTTTAAAGGTGCCGAGAAAATCGAACCGGCTGAAGTAACTATGCAAAGCGTCCAGTACCTATATACTGACGGCGATGACTATTACTTCATGGATCCGGAAACCTTCGAACAATTCCAGCTGGCAAAAGATACAATCGAAGAAGCTCTTCCTTACCTAAAAGAGGGCGACATGATGTCTCTGCAATTTTTCGATGGCAAAGTAATCAACCTTGAGCTACCAAAGAACCTTTTCCTAAAAGTAACTTACGCCGAGAACGTAGTCAAAGGCGACACTACCAGTAGCGTACTGAAAGACGCAACGCTTGAAACCGGACTAGTCGCGAAAGTACCTGCTTTTATTAAGACTGGCGATGTGATTAAGGTTGATACTCGAACTGGCGAATACCTCGAACGCAAAAAGGACGCCTAATAGCATGACCCGCCAGCGGCTCGACCAAGAACTGGTTCGTCGCAAACTAGTGCAAAGTCGCTCGCAAGCTGAGAATTTTATTCGGCTTGGAAAAGTAGTGGTAAATGGGCGAGTAGTGAAAAAAAGTGGCTTTGCGGTGACCAACGATACGGCGATACTTTTAGCCGCTGAAGAGCGATATGTATCGCGGGCCGGGCTGAAGCTAGCGAGTGTCGCGACGACACTTGGGCTTGATTTTGCTGGCAAGATTATTTTGGATGTTGGAAGTAGTACCGGAGGGTTCACTGATTACGCCCTGCAGCACGGTGCAGCTAAAGTATATGCAGTTGATGTTGGCACCGACCAACTACATGCTTCATTGCGGCCGCATCCCAGAATTGAATTGTACGAAAAAACTGATATCCGCACGGTGAACACGACCTTGCCTAATGCTCCAAAGTTGGGCGAGGTACCAGATATTATTCTTATCGACGTCTCGTTCATTAGTATTCGTGAAATTTTGCCACATCTGGCAACCCATATTGCGGGGAAGCATACGCAAGTAATCGCCATGGTAAAACCCCAATTCGAAGCCGGTAAACAGCAAGTGAATAAAGGGGTGATAAAAAACGACACTATTCGCAGGAAAATTCTTAAAGATTTCGAGACTTGGGTAAGGCAGTGGTTCCTTATAAAAAATAAAGCCGATAGCGAAGTTAGTGGCGCAAAAGGTAACCGCGAGCGTTTTTATGAATTAGTGCTATAATACCTACCACAAGCTAGGTAAATGAAAAATAAAAATATACATAAAAAAGCTTCAACGCGACCTTGGTGGCAGACTGCAGTATTCATTGCCGGGGTGTTGTTTGGAGTGGTGATTCTTGGACAATTTCTTTATCCGACTGAACGTGCTCTTCCATTTACGCGGGTTTCTGGTGTTGATGTCGGCGGCAAATCAGCCAGTGAAATAACTGGAATCTTAGAGCGCCAATTTCAGCGGAAGGTCGTTTTTACAGCAGAAGGCCAGCAAGTTGCTGCGGTTAGTCTGGCGGACATCGGTGTTGCGTTACGCCTGAAAGAAACTACCCAAGATACGGTTCGCTATACCCCGGGCGAGCGGTTGCTGCCATTTTCATTATTTTTGAAGAATGTTTTACAGCCCGAAGCCACTCTGCGCTACCGGCTTGATATGGTAAAGTTGCAGCAATTTGTCAAGAATACCCTCCTTCCTATATGTAATAAAAAGCCCATCGACGCCTCGCTGCATATTGTAGCCGACGAAATAACCGTAAAAGGAGGCAGTAAAGGCCGAGAATGTCGTGAATCGGAAGTAGTAGCCGCAATTCGACAGTCGGCACTAAAGCCAGAAATCGCTTTACCGTCGAAGGTATTGCTGCCGACGCGTGACAGGGCAATGTTTGAGCCACAGGTCGCCAAGGCACGAGAAAAAATTACGCAGGGAATGACGATTATAGTAGAGGGGCGGCCAACGGTAATACCTAAGCCAGTACTGGCAAGCTGGTTTGTGTTTCAGGAAGAACCCCAAACAAAGCAGATTAAATTAGGTGTGCACCAAGCCAAGCTATCGCAGTACCTGGCACAGTTAAATAGTACAATTCATAAAGACGCTATAGCGCATCAAGTATTTATTATCGATGGTAAGCCAGAGCGGCGGGTCGAGGGCAAAGAGGGGAGAACGCTCAATATCACACAAACAGCTGCGGCGATATCGAACAGCCTTACTGCGCCGGGTGGGTCAGTAAGTATTACGGCAATCATCAGCCGAGTGACGCCACGCACTGAATATATTCGCGATTACAGCGGCTCGCAGGCTGGATTAAGCTTGTTACTGCAAGATTTAGTAGCTGAGAAAGGACAGTACGGTATTACTGTTGTCGAACTTGCAGGCAAGCGTCGTCAGGCTCATGCAAATGGAGATTATATTTTTACCACCGCCAGCACCTATAAAATGTTCGTCGCTTATTCGGTATTGAAGCAAATTGAAGCTGGTCTTATTAAATGGCACCAACCAATCAGAGGTGGCATGGACACGATTGCTTGTTTTGACGAGATGATTCGCTATTCACTCAACCCCTGTTCCTGGACGTTTAAAGACATGGTCGGTGGTTGGGCCAGAATTGAGGCGCAGATGAGAAGTTTAGGGTTAACGAACACATATTTAGTGCAGAATAATTTGCGCTCAACTTCTAATGACGAAGCTTTATTCTTAAAACGTCTCGAGGAAGGAACCTCGCTCACTGGTCAAAGTCGACAGTTCTTGCTGCGGCTATTCCGTGAACAAATTTATAGAAGCGGTATCCCAAGTGGTGTGTCCTGGCCGGTGGCTAACAAAATCGGCTTTCTAGAAGGTTTTCTGCACGATGTCGCCATTGTCTATTCACCAAAAGGGACATATATTTTGGCTGTCATGACCTATGGCGGATCGTGGTGGCAAATTGCCGATGTAGCTCGCCGCGTGGATGCAGTTATGCAACGCTAGCTAAACATTAAAGCGAAACTCTACTACATCATTTGGTTGCATAATATAGTCTCGCCCCTCGGTCCGCACCTTGCCAGCAGCTTTCGCGGCAGCCTCTGAACCTGCCGCTATGAGGTCGTCATAATCAACAATCTGCGCCGCAATAAAGCCACGTTCAAAGTCACCATGAATCACACCGGCGGCTTGCGGGGCAGTGCTGCCTTTCTTAATTGTCCAAGCCCGGACTTCTTTCTCGCCAGCGGTCAGATAGCTTTGAAGCCCAAGAATATTGTAGGCCGTAGTGATCACCTGGAAAAGACCGGGTTGCTCTTGGCCATAACTCGCCAGTAGCTCGGCGGCGTCTTCTTGGCTAAGCCCTTGAAGTTCATGTTCAAGCTGGGCATTTACAAACAGCGCGGTAGCCGGTGCAACCAGGGCGGCTAGCTCAGCTTGTTTTGCATTATTACTCAGGTCTTGCTCATCGATATTAAAAATGTAAATGAACGGCTTGGCAGTCAAAAGGCTTAAGCCGCGAAGATCATCAGGGTTAATGTCGCTACAGGCGCTAATAAGCTTCCCCTCATTTAAGTAATTCAGGGCTTTTTGCATAGTTTCAACAGCTTGGCGCGCTTTTGGATCGGACTTGGCTTGTTTTGCCAGGCTGGTAATTCGCTTTTCAAGGGTTTGGATGTCAGCAAGGATAAGCTCGGTATTGATAATCTCGATATCTTCCTGTGGATGAATTCGGTCGTGAACATGCACGATATCATCGTTATGGAAGGCGCGGACTACTTGGCATATTGCATCGACCTCGCGAATATGCGCTAAGAACTGATTCCCTAAACCCTCGCCCTTGCTTGCTCCCCGAACTAATCCAGCGATATCAACAAAAGTGACGGTAGCGGGGACGATTTTTTTGGCGTTGTACATATCAGCTAATTTTTGTAGCCGGGGGTCGGGAACAGGTACAATTCCAGTATTGGGTTCAATGGTAGCAAATGGATAATTAGCCGCAAGAATGTTGTTATTAGTTAAGGCGTTAAACAGGGTTGACTTCCCAACATTTGGAAGGCCCACGATGCCAATAGAGAGACTCATACGATAATCATATCATAACAGAGGTAAGAAGCTAATCTTTTATATTAGTTGCTGCGACACCAAGACATCCTATTCGAATCTACGATTCTCACGATGTTCTCATCTAAACTTTGACATACTGAATCACGTAAGGAGAAATATATGTACGAAGAAATAATCTCAATTGCAGGTGAATACCTCATTTATTTGTTGCCCTTCATTGGTCTTGCTGCTTGGCTGGTGCTTCCAAAGCAACGAAAATTTAGAATGGCTTGGCATGGAATGATAGCAGTAGGGCTAGGTTTTTTAATTGCTTTTATCGCGGGCGAACTGGTCTATAACCCTCGCCCGTTTGTCACGCTCAACATTGAGCCTATTTTTTATCACGAAGCAGATAACGGCTTTCCATCAACGCACATGTTAGCGGCTTCTCTTATCGCGGGAGTAACGTATCTATCCTCTCGTAAATTTGGAATAGTGATGATGATATGCGCTGCGGCCATTGGCACCAGCCGAGTGTTAGCATATGTGCATTCATGGACTGATATTCTCGCATCGGCTTTAATCGTGGCGATATCAGTATTTGCTGCTCACTGGATTGTAGCAAGACTTCCTAAGCGAATTGTCTACTTGGGCACTACCGATCCGGTATAGTAGAAGTATGAGAGTTCTTCTAGTAGAAGATAACGTGCGGTTAGCTTCGTTAACGAAACGGGCCCTAAAAGAGGAGGGATATGCAGTTGATATCGCCGAGAATGGCCAAAGCAGTCTCGATCTAGTGGATATTTATGAATACGATCTCGTTGTTCTTGATTTAACACTGCCCGATATTGATGGAATTGAAGTATGCAAAACAATCCGAAATTTGCACAAGATGCCGATTATTATGTTGACCGCGCGGGAAAGCACCTTTGATCGTGTTGCAGGCCTAGATAGCGGCGCCGATGATTATCTTGTTAAGCCATTTACATTCGATGAATTGCTGGCACGCATACGGGCAGTATTACGACGTCGTGCAACGCCGGATCGAGTGGTTATCGAGGCAGGACAGTTGCGTCTTGATGCGGCGCTGCGCACCGTGTACTGCAATGATAAAGCGCTTGGGCTTTCAGCTAAGGAATATACCCTCCTTCAATATCTAATCAGAAAACAAAACCAGGTTGTGTCGAAAACGGAACTACTCGAACATGTGTGGGATATGAACTATGAGGGTCTTTCGAATGTGGTTGAGACGTATATACGCTATCTCCGCCAAAAAATAAAGAATATCGGTGGTGATGCAGAACAGATTAAGACAATCAAAGGACAAGGCTACCTGCTTCAGGCATGAAAAATCCAAATACGCCCATAGGAAAGCTCACCATAGTTTATATAACGGTACTGTGCCTGGTTATTCTTTTTGTAGGTATGATGACGTACGTTATTGTAAATTTTTCTCTAGAAGCCTATGGTGCGCGCATGTACCAAGAAACTGTGAAAACGGACACTTTAGAGAATGGTCCTGAAGCAGTCAGGCGTGTTGCAGATGTATTGATCGATAGAGAGCTCGACCGCTTGCGCAGCTATATACTTATTTTTAGTGGCATAGCGGCAGTAATTGCACCTTTTGTGGCCTATTATTTGGCACGAAAATATACAGAGCCGGCAATACGTGCTCAAGAAAGGCAGCGACAATTTATAAGCAACGCAGCTCATGAGCTTCGTACACCGCTCGCACTAGTTACAGGCGAGCTTGATCTTGCCCTAAGACAATCTCGCTCAACAGAAGAGTATCGGGTGGCGATAGAGAATAGTCGAAACGAAATATTAGAAATAAACCGTCTTACCGACCAGCTTTTACTCCTGGGTCAACTCGACGAGATAAAAGAAGTAAAGAGAGAAAAGGTTGCTATCTCATCATTAATTCAAAAGTTAGTAAACGATAAGGCAACTGTATTTGAGTCTAAAAACTTACAAATAGAGCTGTCTATCCATTCCGATGTACCCGTGAGTCTAAACACTGATTTATTCAGCATTGCCGTCATGAATTTGTTGGATAACGCCATAAAGTATGCATCCCCAGGCAGTACAGTGAAGGTTAGTGTGAGTTTTGATTCTATGGTCCAAATTGTTATAAGCAACCAAACTGACTACGCTCCGTCCAGCCGTGAATTGCAGCGTCTTTCTGAAAGATTTTATAGATTAAATACTGCCAGAAGTCGTGGTTTCGGCTTAGGTCTAGCCATTACTCGAACTATCATTGAGAAGCACGAAGGAACAGTAAGGCTATCGGCGCAAAGCAAGAAGTTTATTGCGAAAATCACACTTAAGGCTGCCCGCAGTTAATTCAGGTGCCAGTAGACCTGTCGCTTTATATCACCCACGAGTCCCGCTTGCTTTTATTGCGATGCCAAGTTAAGCTTTGTATAAAGATAATGCTTAATTAAGTAATGCTATGGCGTATCACAAAAAAAAGAAAAAACCTAAGAAACAATCACACCTCTTTATTATAGCGGTCGTTATCGTGGCTGTTTTAGCCGCGGGCGCCGGCGGGTTGTTTTATTATCTGCAATCGCAAAGGAATAGCCAGCAAAATCAACCACCCGCTAAAGAAAAGACGCCCGAGCAACGTGTGGATGAAGTATCCAACAAGGCTCAAGGTCAAGCAGCGACTGGTAATATTGCTGGTGCGTATAAAACTTACGACGAAGAGATTGCCAAAACCTCTGATAAAAAACTCCAAGCGTGGTTACTTGTTAATAAGGCCACCGCGGCTATAAATGGCAAAAAATACGACGATGCGGTTAATTTCGCGCGTCAAGCCGAAGCTTTGGCGCCGAGCTACTCTACGAGCCTTGCGATGGCGCAAGCAACAGAGGCCAAGGGTGATAAAATAGCGGCTGCACAACACTACAAAACAACCGCTGAACGATATAAAACAGAAGCAAAAGACCTTCCGTTTTACGAAGCTGACTTAGAAAAATTCAATACAAAAGCAAGAGAATTGGCGCAGTAGTATGAAGTTTAGTATAAAGTTTAGTATAAAGCAATGGCTACTACTGGTATTGGTCGGATCTGGCTTTTTTATGATCGGCAGCGGCATGTCGGCCGGCGCATTCCCAATCTTTGGCAGAGGAGAGCACAGCGGCTATTTTACTGGCGGTTATGTTCGAGCCGGGGCAACGAACGTGCTTCCGAGTTATGGCGCGCCGTGTAACTTAAGAACAGATCAATATGTACGCGCCGGTGATGCCATTCCGCGGTTTATCGATAGCGTTGATGAGTTTATGAATTATTTGCGTTCTGAATACAATGGTTGTGCACATCGACGAACTGGGGTGGCCTTTATTGTGCATACCATGCTAGGCCGAAGCGGCGGTAGCGTTGGCCGAGATGTCTCGGGTGCAGATTTTGCTGACCTTGACCGACGGCTACGTTCGCCCCACCTGATAATTCATTGGAATACTATCGTGACACATTCGATAAACAGTTATTATAGTAATAACCACAACGATACAGCCTTTTATCGTCACAACAAAAGCGAATCAGGTATTCTTATAGTCGATCGACGCAACGGCGGAGTGTTGTATGAAATTCTTCATGCCTGTGCCAACCCCATGGGCGCATCAGTCGGATTACCTTATGTACCGCAATGGCACGCTGGCGGATCGGGGTTCATTCAAAAGGATGACGGAGCAGGCAACTTTGGCGGTAATCTTGGTACTGGGGTGAACAATGCCCGTCCGGGGGAGCGATATCGTTTTAATCACCGTATATTTAACCAAGGACCAGAAGCCTTAGATCGAAACATCGACACCTGGTACGACTACGCCTACCCTGGGAGTGTTGTGAGTCGGGTTGATCAGCGCACGCTAGGCTTTGGCGTCGGCTCAGGCCAAACAATTCGTGATATTTGGCACGAAACACCAGTAATTCCGGCTAATGCCGGTGGTGAACGCTACTGTAGTCGGGCATACTTTTCGCCGGCTGCATACAACAACCCGAGCATTGGAGGGGGGCCAGAATTGTGCGTCAATGTGCCATTCAGCTACGCGCTAACTCCAAGAGTTTCTACCGGTGGCGATTCAGGGACTAGTGTCGAGCAGGGCTCTCGAGGTACTAATGTTGATTTCCAGGTTGATAATGACGGTCCGACTCAGAGCCGCCCATCTCGCTGGCAGTTAATCCGCTTTGATGTGCGGCCAGGTTCACCGGGCTCTTCCGCCACTCAAAGAAGCCCGAATAATAACAGCGATGGTTGCACTACACACAACGCTCGTCCCGGCGTGACGAACTGCGATGTTGTGCGCGATGGTACGAATCGCGTATTTGAAGTCGGCAACACTGACTTGGGGCAATTGGTGCATGACACTGGTGACGTGCCAGTTGGGACACGAATTTGCTTCGTCCTCTCTGTTAGCTGGCCAACTCAAGTGAATAACCCGAGCTGGGGACATAGTCAGCCTGCCTGTATTGTTGTAGTGAAAAAACCAAAGTTGCAGGTGCATGGTGGTGATCTTTGGGTGGGACGACAATTTATTGATGACACTAACCCACGCGCGCCAGCCGACATTATTACCAGTACCAGTAATGCAGGTGGTCGGCTCTATGGCAGCTGGGCAGAATACGGTATTTTGGCAACAGGCAGTGTTACGGGGATGAGCTCGGGTGCTGGCTTGGCGGGAGGCGCGCCTCAGAACAGGCTGACGGCCGAACTGCATAAACTAACCTTTGCCAATAAGCCAACCTTTGGCGGCTTTACCTCAGCACCAGTTCGCATTCCTGATTACATCTCAATCTATAATCCCGCTGGCGGTACGGCTGTTGGGCCAACACTTAATCTCACGAGCGCTGCAGACGGGCGATACATTTCAGAAAATAACGTTACTGTTTCAACAAGCGGGAATATCCCATTGCGAAAGGACATCGTCATTCGAGCTAGGACGGTAACGATTAACAGCGATATTAGTTTTCAAGACTCTTACCGTATATTGGGTGATATTCCGCGCATCATAATTATTGCTGATGGTGATGTGCGAATTACACCAAATGTCAAACGAATTGATGCCTGGATAATTACCAAAGGGCAGTTGTTCACTTGTACTGACCCGAAGGATTTGACCACAGAAGTGTGTAAAGAAAAATTAGACTTTAATGGTCCGGTTGTCGCTAAAGATACGAGCCTTCGGCGGACCTTTGGGGCAGAGGCAGGTCATGGTGGTCGTGATACAGCAGCCGAAACGTTCAACCTTCGCCCTGACGCACTCCTGAGGGCTTACGAAAGTGCTCGCCAAGACGAACGAGCACAAACGGTGTATCAGATAGAATTACCACCGCGCTACTAATAACAGACTTGCTATTTTGCATAACGCTTACGTATAATGGAGGCAGTATGGCATTACTAAAATCGGTGGGCGATTACTTTGCACTCGACATTGGCACCACGGCCATCCGTGTCGTACAACTGACACGTGACGGAGCCGATAACTGGACGCTGCAAAAGTACGCTCATGTTCCCGTAGATATTAAGCTTAGTACAAGCGATTCTCCCCAAGCTCTACAAAGACTAGGGGAGGTTATTTCCACAGCTATCGGGCAAAGTGGTATTAAAACCCGGGATGTTGTAATTGGAATTCCTTCTAATAAATCTTTTACAACAGTCGTTGATATCCCAAATATGTCCGAGCAAGAGCTAAAAGGCACTATTAAGTATCAGGCTGAGCAATACATTCCTATGTCGACCGACGAAGCAAAGGTTGACTGGGCGATTCTTGGGCAATCTCTGCATGACCCACAAAAGATTGAAGTGCTGCTTGCAAGCGTAGCTAATAATTACATCGAGAGCCGGCTCGAGCTTATTGAAGGGCTCGGGTTAAATGTCGTTGCTGCTGAACCCGATTCTATTGCTATGGTTCGTTCGTTGCTACCGCCTAAAACACCCGATGCACGGCTGCTTATTGATGTCGGCGATGTATCAACGGATCTCGTCATGACCTATAACGACTCGCCCCGCCTGGTTCGATCAATTCCTACTGGCTTACAGTCATTAGTGAAGGCAGCGGTACAGAATCTTAACGTCCAAGAAAACCAAGCGCAACAGTTTATTCTGAAATTTGGCCTAGCTCCGGATCGGCTTGAGGGGCAAGTTGTTCGAGCCATTGAAAGTACACTTGAACAGTTCACGGTTGAAGTCAATAAGTCAGTAAAGTTTTTTCAAACTCGCTACCCTGACGTTGGAGTCGGCGGGATGTTGCTTTCGGGATACGGTGCGGTGGTGCCGGCTTTTGCCGATTACTTAGCCGCCAAAACCAACATATCTGCTAGTATTGCAAATCCATGGCAAAGGGTAAAAGTGAGCGCCACTGATCAAGAGAAGCTCCAGGCGGTGGCCATGCAGTTTGGTGTTGTCGTGGGCCTTGCGCAGCGAAAGGAAGTCGGATGATTGAATTAAACTTACTCCCCGACGTCAAAAGAGAACTTGTGCGCGCATACCAAGTGCGGCGCCGTACCATTGCCATCATGATTTTAGTGTCAATCATCTCGGTAGGTGCTGTGGTGCTTCTGGCATTGTATGTCTATGGCGGGCAACTGGCGCTTGGTAATATTCTTAACGGCACTATTGAGCAAAAAGCCAAAGAGCTATCTGAAAAGCAAGGGATAAACCAACAGCTTACTATTCAAAACCAACTGGCAGCGCTACCGGAGCTTCATGATGGCAAACTCATGTATTCACGACTCTTTGATTACTTGCCAGTCGTAAACCCGGCTGCCCCCAATAATATCCGCGTAACACGCCTTAGTACTGATGAGACGCAAGGACTTATCACAATCAATGGCTACGGACGCGACTATAAAGCAGTAACAATTTTTGAAGATACCTTAAAAAATGCTCAGCTAAGCTACCAGCAAGATGGCGAGAACAAACAAGAGCCATTCCTGAAAACCCTGACAATGTCACAGGTTGGACTCGGAGAAGACGCCGGAGGCAATAGGGTAGTAACCTTTACCGCGACGCTTGAATACGCCGAGGCTGCTTTCGATCGTAAAGTATCCAATGCAAAAGTCACCGTTCCGACTAGGACAACTACTAATGTTGGGCAAGAAGTGTTTGGCGAGCAGACCGCGGAGGAAGGAGAGAACTGATGGCAACAAAGGTGACAGCGCTAAAGAAACGCCAGCAGATTGCCGCAGCTAATCGCAGCGTGTTTGTATGGACCGCTGTGGCGGCTATTATTGTGGCATTCTCGTTAGTATTATTGCAATTTTTACTACAACAGATGGTCTTTAACGAACGGGTGCTAAATGAAAAACGACACACCGATCATACTTTGTCTCAAAATCTTCAAGCAGCAGATAAATTAAAAGAAGAAGTAAATGTCCTCCTCGCAAACAGCGATTTAGCATCGGTTCGTGCAAAGCCAACGGACTCTAACTTAAACGTAGTACTCGACGCGCTCCCAGCGGAACTCGATAGCTTGAACTTAGGCTCATCACTGCAGAGTGTCTTCCTGGCAGGAACTGTCAGGAGTATCGAGCGACTCAGCGTTACCTCATTAGAGCAAAACGCACCTTCAGAAGAGGATACTGTTGTAGAAGACGCATCAATCAGCCAAACTACACACCAACCACAAGAAATAGGCTTCAGCTTCACTGTGTCAGGCGATTACAACAATATAAGAAACGCTTTACTCGCGCTCGAGCGCTCAATTCGTCCGATCCAGGTATCCTCAATAACCATTGAAGGTAGCGATAGTAACCTAACCGCATCTGTTGAAGCCAAAACATTTTACCAGCCAGCTAAGAAGGTAGAACTAAAGGATAAAACGGTACAACCATGAGAAAGAACGATATAGCGATCATTATCCTCATTGCATCAATTAGCGCACTAGTTGCTTTCTTCATCGGTAAGGCTGTAATTGGCGAACCACAGCAACAAAGCGTAAAAGTAAAAACTATTGAAGCTATTACAACAGAGGTGACACCACCCGAAAGCACTATTTTTAATAAAGATGGCATCAACCCGACGGTCGAAATTAATATTGGTAATCCATCAAATCGCCAACCATTTGGCGAATAGAAGAGGTACTCCTTGGCGCTTTTAACTAATGATCTTCAGGAAAAGTTAAAAGAACTCCTTGTTAACGAGGGGCTTATTTCGGTTAACGATTTGCATAAGTATGAGAAACAAGCAGCCGAAACCAATACACCCCTCATGACATTACTTAGTAAAAACGATGTCATAGATGACGAGTCAATGACACGGGCAGTCGCTCATGTTACTGGCGCTCAGTACGTCAACTTGCTTGATGTTCAAGTTGACCCTAAGATCCTTGACCTGCTTCCAAAAGACATTGCCGAACGCTTCATGGCGGTACCGATTGGCGAAGTGCAAAACCGATTAGCAATCGCCATGCTTGACGCCAATAACGTCCAGGTTGTTGATTATCTCGCAAGCAAGATTGGACGACCGCTAAGAGTATACATTGCTTCAGAGAGCGGTATACGTGGCGTATTGGATCAATACCGCACAGACTTCTCAAGTGTCGATGCGGCAGTCAGTGCGGTACAAAACGAAGACGAGATTGCTCGCCAACGTCGTGAAGAAGGTGATATTAAAACCATCGTCCAAGACTCGCCGATTAGTCGGGCTCTAAGTAAAATTCTTGAGTACGCTGCTCGCAACCGAGCCTCAGATGTCCATATTGAACCACTTGAAACCAGCCTTCGGATTCGTTGTAGAATCGACGGTGTACTCCGGGAGATTATGCAACTCCCTAAGACAATCGAGCCAGCACTGGTCTCGCGCATTAAGATTTTAAGCAATCTCAAAATTGATGAACATCGCATTCCGCAGGATGGTCAGTTTGCGGTGCACGTCGCGGGCAAAGAGATTGACCTTCGTATTGCTATTAGTCCGGTGGTCTGGGGCGAGCAAGTCGTGATTCGTTTGCTCGATAAATCTGGTTCAAGCTTCAAACTTGAAGAAATGGGCTATGCTGGCCGCGCGCTACGGGCAATTCGTAAAGGTATTCGCCGACCAAATGGCATGGTGCTCACTTCAGGCCCAACTGGTTCGGGCAAGTCTACTTCGCTCTATGCGCTGATTCAAGAAATTAAAGATGACACGGTAAATATTGTGACGCTCGAAGATCCTGTAGAATATAAAATCCCCGGCGTCAATCAAATTCAAGTAAATACAGAGGTCGGCTTGACCTTTGCTTCTGGGTTACGTTCAATTTTACGTCAAGATCCAAACATTGTGATGGTAGGAGAGATTCGCGACCGCGAAACAGCCAACTTGGCCGTACAAGCGGCGCTAACCGGCCACTTAGTGTTTAGCACCCTTCACACCAATTCTGCCGCTGGTGTGCTGCCGCGTCTGCTTGATATGGGGGTTGAGCCGTTTCTGATAGCCTCTACGGTCAATACGATTATTGGCCAGCGGCTCGTGAGAAGCGTTGCCCCAGATCGAGACACCTATCAATCTTCCGCACTCGAAACACGGGAAATTATCGATACGGTCGGCCATCTGCTACCAAAAAATAATGCGGATATTCCAAAAGTATCTGAAGATTTAGGCTATAAAAATTTGCCACTTGCACATCAAAAAGCTTATACTTTAGTTAAAGGTAAAGATACATCAAAAACGCCTGGTGGGTACCTTGGGCGAACGGGGTTGTTTGAGGTCATGGATGTGACAACCGAAATCCAAGAACTCATCACAAAGCGCGCCACCAGTGCACAAATCGAAAAGAAGGCCGTTGAGCAGGGGATGGTAACTATGCGGCAAGACGGGTATCTAAAAGTACTCCAAGGGCTGACTACACTCGAAGAAGTTAATCGCGTCACAGCAAGTATTTAAAACAACATAAAAGAAGCATATGAATAACCAAGAACTTAGAATCGAAATCCTTCTCGAAGAAGTTATCCGAAAACGAGCATCAGACCTTCATTTGCAAGTCGGTTTGCCGCCGATGTTGCGTGTCGATGGTTCGCTCGTACCGGTAGCGGGCTATGCGAGTTTAAATGAAGAAGAAGTCGAACGGCTGATCTTCGCAATTCTTGATCAGGATCAACAACAAATTCTTCTAAAGGATAAAGAGTTTGACTTCAGCTTTGCTTTCGGTGATCTTGGTCGCTTCCGAGTGAATGCTTTTCATGAACGGGGCAACCTTGCTGCAGCTTTGCGTCTGATACCTAATGAAATAAAAAGTGTTGCCGAGCTTGGCATGCCGCCAGTAGTCAATTCGTTTGCTAACTACCCTCGCGGACTGGTGCTGATTACTGGCCCGACGGGCTCCGGTAAATCGACAACTCTGGCGTCACTGATTGATAAAATCAACTCAGAGCGCGCGTCGCACATAATCACCATTGAAGACCCCATTGAATTTACACACAAATCAAAGAAGTCGGTAATAGTCCAGCGCGAAGTTCACTACGATACCTTTAGTTTCTCGGCAGCTCTGCGTTCAAGTCTGCGGCAAGATCCGGACGTTGTCTTAATTGGTGAGATGCGTGACCTCGAGACAATCTCTGCTGCTATTACTATTGCCGAAACTGGCCATTTGGTCTTTGCAACTCTTCATACAAATAGCGCCTCACAGTCTATCGACCGCATGGTAGATGTTTTCCCGCCCCATCAGCAGCCGCAAATTCGGGCACAGCTCGCCAATATCTTAATGGCGATTTGTTCACAACGACTAGTTCCCGCTATTGGCGGAGGGCGAGCGGTGGCGGCAGAAATCCTGGTTGCAACCCCTGCAGTCCGTAATATTATTCGCGAAGGTAAAAGCCATCAGCTCGATGCCGTTATCCAAACCGGTGCCGATCAAGGCATGCAATCGATGGATAAAACACTGGTTGAGCTTGTTCAGGGTGGTGCCGTCAGCTATGATGAAGCGCGGAATTTTGCTGTTGATCTTACAGAATTTGACCGAATGATGAGAGGCTAACTCATGCTCAAGTTTGATTACGAAGCTAAGGATCAAAGCACTGGCAAACATGTGCGGGCAACCGTAGAGGCCGAATCAGAGCGAGCGGCGGCAAAGCTGTTGATGGAACAAGGGTTCATTCCAATAAATATAACTGAACAAAGTGAAAAAAAGGGCCTCTTTTCAAGCTTCACTAACAGAATAACCACCAAAGACAAAGTGGTGTTTACGCGCCAGCTTTCGACCCTAATTAGTGCCGGATTGCCTCTAACGCAAAGCCTGACTACTGTTGTCGATCAAACATCTAACAAACGATTGAAATCGGTGGCGCAAGACATTTTAACATCCGTTGAAGCAGGGAACTCATTATCGAATGCCTTCGGGAAGCACCCTGAAGTTTTTGATAAAGTCTACATTGCTCTGATTGCTGCAGGTGAAACGTCGGGCACGCTCGATAAAGCCCTGGAGCGAATCGCCGACCAACAAGAAAAAGACGCCGAGATGATCAGTAAAATTCGCGGTGCAATGGTCTATCCGGTAATTGTGTTAGTAGTCATTATGCTTGTGCTTGGTTTTATGTTGTTTACAATTGTGCCGCAAGTAGAAAAGCTCTATCAAGACTTAAGCCAAGAGTTGCCATTTATTACAGCGATTCTCGTCGGTGCTGCCAATTTTGTTATTCAGTTTTGGTGGGTGGCGGTGATAATTTTGATTGCAGCAGGTTATTTCTTGAAGCAATATCTCGAAACTGATAACGGGCAAACATTTAAAGACAGCACCAAATTAAATTTGCCCATTTTTGGCGAAATGTTCCGTAAACTTTACATGGCGCGTTTCATGCGCACCGGACAAACACTGCTGGCGACTGGCGTACCTCTGCTTGATGCCCTGCGTATTGCGGCCCGGGCTGTCAATAATAGTATTATCGAACGCTCGATCTTGCGTGCATCCGAGAAGGTAAAAGGCGGGAAGGGATTGGCTGACTCACTGCAACATGAAGCTTATATCTTACCGCTTGTGCCACAGATGCTTAAGATTGGTGAACAGTCTGGGCGTATTGACGAAATGATGGGCAAAACTGCCTCGGTGTATGAAAGTGAACTTGATTCGACTATAAAATCAATCTCTACTGCTATCGAGCCCGTGTTAATGGTTGTCCTCGCTATCGTGGCAGGTTTAATGGTGGCTGCCATTTTGCTGCCAATTTATGGCCTAGTTGAAACAATCCGGACCTAGCGAAAAACTTGCTAATTTTAGGGTTTCGATTTACGATATTCATAAGCACAATGAAACGAATAGAAAGGGTGGCTCATAAAAATGAACAAAGTAAATAGCCAAAAAGGGTTCACTATTATCGAGGTAGTGTTAGTGCTAGCAATCGCTGGTCTGATCTTCTTGATGGTGTTTATTGCGCTACCTGCCTTGCAGCGTAATCAGCGCGATCAACAGCGGCGGTCGGATGTTGGCCGCATGATAAGCCAGCTGACGCAGTATCAGACCGATAATCGGGGTAAACTGCCAAGTAATAATAGTGAGTTAAATAATTTTGTCAGCAACTATCTCAGAACAAATGATGAACAATTTGCTGACCCAAACAAGGGTGACTATACTGTTACACTTGGCGCAGCAAGCAGTGAACCGTCTGATGGCGAAATTACATACCATCCTGGCTCAGTTTGCGGTGAAGGCGGTAGCGTCAAGAGCGGTGGTTCAAGAAAAGTTGCCGTTCGCGTCAAACTTGAGGGTGGTCCTATCTTCTGCCAAAACAACTAGTTAAGTGCTACTTGGTAAATAAAAACTCCTGAAAAGGAGTTTTTATTTACTCCATAAACTGTTAGCATAAGAGATATGGAAAACGCACTGGTAATTGGAGGGCTAGCTCTTCTCGGGCTCTGCTTCGGTAGTTTTGTTAATGTGGCAGTATGGCGTATTAAAAACAACAAAAATCTGACCACCGATCGATCGGAGTGTGTTCATTGTCATCATAAACTTGCTTGGCATGACCTGATTCCAGTTATGAGCTGGTTGTGGCTGCGAGGCAAGTGTCGCTACTGTAGCAAGCCGATTAGCCTGCAGTATCCGTTAGTTGAGCTGGCCGTTGCTATTGTTTTTGCCGTATCATACATGGCCTGGCCCTACGACTTAGCGGGCTCTGTCGATTGGATATTCTTCGGCCTATGGCTCATAAGTATTGTGCTGCTCACAATTTTATTTATTTACGATCTCCGCTGGTTTTTATTACCAGATAAAGTGACGTTTCCGTTAATTGCAGTCGGCGTGCTAATGGCTGCGCTTTCGATATATCAAGCTGGGTTAGGGATGGAGGCAGTACTACAAATTCTTCTGGCTGTCGCTATTTTGTCTGGCCTCTACTTAGGGCTCTTTATGGCTTCCAAAGGTCGTTGGATTGGGTTTGGTGATGTAAAACTAGGTATCTTCCTCGGACTGGCGCTTAGTAGTTGGCCTCTCGCTCTTCTTTGCTTATTCTTAGCAAATCTTTTGGGGTGCCTGTACGTTATTCCGGGAATGCTCTTAAGGAAGCTGCACCGAAGTTCACGCATTCCCTTTGGCCCCTTCTTGATTGTTGGATTTATAATTTCGTTTTTGTGGGGCGGCAGTATCATCGATTGGTATTTATCTCTAACTTTTGGTTTCGTGTGATAGCTAATGAGCTTATGCTATAATCAAAACAAAATGAACATAAAAACACAAAACGGTTTTACTATTGTCGAACTGATGCTCTTCTTGGGAATATCAGGACTTTTATTAGTGATGCTTCTTGCCGGGACTACCGTGACAATTCAGCGGCAGCGCTACTCTGACAGTGTCAATTCAGCCCAAAGCTTCTTTCAGCGGCAGTACGGCGAGGCTTTGAATGTTATAAATGCGCGGTCCGGTAAAGAAGCCTGTAGCGCGAGTAATTTTATCGTACCTGCAGATGATGGATCGGGCGAGGCGCGTGGTACGAGCGACTGTTTAGTGCTCGGCAAGGCTATAGATATTCCTCGCGGCAATACCCTCACGAGTTATACCGTTGTAGGGCGGGCACCTGCTGCCGAAGATACTAGTTTAGCTGAAGATGAGCTCTTACAACAGTATAACCCCACGTTGGTACGTGAAATTGAAGCCGAGGCTTTCGATATACCTTGGGGTGCGAGCGTTGTGAATGCCAGAAAAGATGCCGGCGAACAAATTAACCGTCTGCTTCTTCTCCGTTCGCCCCGAAGCGGTGCGCTCTATACTTATGCATACCAAAGTTCCAGTGGCGGCGCGGCCGCAAAAGATGGCGTAACTCGAGCTAATCGGCGAGCTACTGTAAATGTGTGTATTCGATCGGCAGATATTGCATCATCAACCTCGATTGTAAGTATCGCTATGGGCGGCGGCCCTGAAGCGGTGCAGGCGCGCTTTGACGTACCAGCAGGAGAAGGCAAATGTTAAGTTGGCAAAATAAGGTAGAAAAACAGCGTGGCGACACAATCATTGAAGTATTATTTGCAACAGCCGCTCTAAGTTTTGTGATTGTGCTCTCGTTCATGATTATGAACAAGGGCATTGCCAGCGTTCAAATCGCGGTTGAAGACACATTGGCTCGCCAGGCAATTGATGCGCAAGCAGAATCGTTGCGATATCTACGCGATGCTTACGTAAAAACTAGCCGTCCAAGCGGAGTAGTCAAAACCCAGTGGGAGGCAATTGTCGCTCGAAAGGTACTACAGGCCACCGCTTTTAAGGAGTGTGAACTGGCTAATATTCAAGCTAACAAAGCCTTCTTTATTAATACAAATAACGTTACCGTGCAAAGCTATAATTCCCCGGCCCTAACATTTGCTGGCGCTGAACTTGGGCAAGGCATTTGGGTAGAGGCTGTGCAACCCAATATTCCCGCGAATAAGCCAAAGTATATCGATTTTCATATTCGTGCCTGCTGGGAGCCGCCAACGAGCGGACCGAATATAACTATCGGAACGATCGTGAGGTTATATGAATCATAAAAAGAAGCTCTCCGGGTTTACTGTGGTCGAACTCTTATTTGCGATGAGCTTTTTATCAGCGTTGCTTATTTTAGCTCTGATCAGCTCGATTAGTATTATGCGCACCTATAGTAAAGGGCTCGTGCTTAAGCAAGTAAACCAAAGCGGGCGGACAATTGGCGCTGAATTGCAGCGTTCGCTTAAGACAGCGCAGCCACCCATCGACAGTTCAACCGTAGCGGAGGGACGACTATGTTTGGGGGCTTATAGCTATGTTTGGAGCATCGGTGATCAAGATCCGTACAAATATGACGACGGTTCAACAGTTGGTTTTGCAAAAGTCAGCGATGCCACTCGAGCAATGTGCACAACAACCGCACGACCTGTCGTGCCGAAAGACAGCGCGGTGGAACTACTCGGCGGAGATACGACAAATCTGCGTATTCAAGACGCTGAAATGGGATCACCCCCGTCTCAGAATGGCTACTACCTATACACCTTCCGCTTTACAATTGGCACTAATGACCCCGAGCTGCTTAACGATGAACGTAGTGCATGTACCAGTGGGGAAGGCAAGGAGTTCTGTGCTCTTAATCGCTTTACAATAACCGCCAGCGCGAAAGGAGTATAAAAAGTGAAAAAAACAACAGGAAAACAGTCAGGGGCAGTTTCTCTCTTTTTGGTCATCTTCTTTGCACTTTTGCTAAGTGTTATTACGTTAGGATTCGTAAGAATTACAACGGAAGAGCAGCAGCAAGCGGTTACTAATGACCTCTCACAAAGCGCCTTTGACTCAGCAGAAGCAGGTGTAGAAGATGCGAAGCGCGCGCTTATTCAGTATCGACGAAGTTGTGAACGCGACCCAACGGGTGCCGAATGTAACAAATACAAAAATGCCTTTAGAGCCGACCGCTGCGATACACTAGCTGGGCCGCTCGCTGCCGACTTGGGGCTAGAACTAGATGACGAAGGGGCAGTCAGCGTGCAGTCATCTGCACAAGACGCCGATCTTAACCAAGCTTATACCTGTGTCAAAATACGATTAAACACCAAAGATTACACACGTAAGCTGGAAGCCAATACCAGTGATCTTGTGCCGATTGACGGTGTGGCGAACTTTAATGCAGTCACTATTGACTGGTTTGTCGCAAAAGACGCCGGACTTGCAACTGGCACACCATTCGAAATTCCGGCCACTAATGAAGGTTTCCCTGCAGCCGAGCAGTGGGGCAATGCAACACCACCAGTAATGCGTGTACAGCTGATTCAATTTAAGAAGGCCGGATTTACTCAAAAAGATCTCGAAGATGGTTCAAGTACGTTGTTTCTGTATCCGGTACAAAGTGGAGGGGCGGCGGACAATCAGGTGCCATTTACGCGATACGCTCGCAAAAGCCCAAACGAGCCGATTAATATTACCTGCACCACCGAAAGTAGCGGATATGCCTGTTCTGCAAAACTGCTCCTCACCGGAAGTTTAGCTATGACTAATGATAAATCTGCCTTTTTACGGATTACACCATTGTATAAAGGGGCAACCTTTCAGCTGAAGCTCAACGACGGCAATGTCGACTTTGACGGGGTGCAGCCGCTAGTGGACTCAACAGGTCGAGCAAACGATGTTTTCCGACGGGTGGAAAGTCGTATTCGTTTTGACGAAGCCACGGGCAATTATCCAGAAAGTGCCTTAGAAACCACCAGCGATATTTGTAAAAGTTTTGTTATTTCAGCAGAAGTCTTAAATCAAGGCGCCTGTCAGCCATCTAAGCCGTAGTGCTGTCGCTGGCCATGTTGCGACCGTGAAATTTCTCGTGCACCTCACGCAGATGGTGGTCGGTGACATGCGTATAGACCTGTGTGGTACTGATACTGCTGTGGCCAAGCATGCTCTGAACACTTCTTAAATCGGCCCCATTCATTAAAAGGTCGGTCGCAAAGCTATGGCGCATGGTATGGGGTGAAACATGCTTCGTAATGCCAGCTAAGCGAGCGTAGTGCGATACAATGCGCTGTACGCTTCGTGAAGTCAGTCGGCGATAATTGCCGGTTTGGTCGGCCTTGTGGCGACCGCCGTACGATATAAATAGGGGGGGCAGCGAATCATGGCGCGTTTGCATGTACTGCGCGATCCATCCTGCCGCTCTGCTGCTTATAAAGACGGGTCGATCTTTCTGGCCTTTTCCTCGCACCGTAAACTCCCGGCGCTCACTATTTATATGTTCGCGATTTAATGCCACAAGTTCAGAGACCCGCAGTCCGCCTGAAAATAAGAGTTCGATCAGGGCACGGTCGCGCAGACCCGCTTCTGACAACGTATCGATTACCTCTACCAATCGTTCAACTTCTTGCTCATTCAAGAAGGTGACTTGTCGTCGTTTAACTTTTGGAAGTTCAATTTTTTCAGGTCCAAGTGTTGTAATATTTCTTTTTGCACAGTAGTTTAGGAAGCTTCTCAGTGCTATTAAGTGATAACTTTGGGTAATAGTAGCTAGATCGTCATCGTTGTTATTTTTATATCGATTGAGCCATAGCCGCCATTTTCTGACCATTTCATCGTTAATCTCGGAAACTTTAATATCGCCAGCAAATTCAACCAAGCGCATTAGGTATAAGTGGTAGTTCTCGGCTGTTTTTTGTGACCGACCACGTTCAACCTCGAGATGCTCAAGAAAATCGACTATTAATTCGGATACATACATACTCTTATCATACCGCTAAAGTCACTATTTTACGACATAAGCATGACTTTTTTAAGGCTTCGTCGTACAATGGAGCAATATGACTATTTTTGAAGCAATAGTACTAGGTTTAGTCCAAGGACTTACAGAATTCATTCCTGTTTCGAGCTCAGGGCATTTAATAATTGGACAGTACCTGTTTGGCGGTAACCCTGACCATTTATTTATCGAATACATAAATATCGGTACTGTTTTAGCCTTGTTGATCTATTTTCGTAAACGCATTAGTGCTGCAATTAGAGACGTAGTAATCGAGCGCAACTTTCAACTACTACGGAACGTGGTAATAACCGCTATTCCCGCAGGTGTTGTGGGATTCACGCTGTCAGATATAATTTCAAGCCATCCCTTTTTTACGAATGTATGGGTAGTGATCGCTTCCTTAGTTGTGGTAGGTACCATTATGATTGTGCTTGAGAAGCTGCCAAAGAAATCACACATAACAGACGGAGAAAACCTGCCGAAAAGTCGCGCATTGGTGATTGGTCTCGCTCAAGTAGCAGCTCTAGTGCCTGGAGTATCGCGTTCGGGATCGACTATTATCGCTGGCCGATTAATGGGACTTGATGCCCGCAAAGCGGCTGAGTACAGCTTTTTAGTATCAATCCCAATTATGCTTGGTGTTATCACTAAACTACTCATAAAGGAATCAGATCGACTCTATGCGGTGCAACATCTGCCACAGCTTGTTATGGGTAATGTCGTAGCACTGATTTCAGGATTATTGGCCGTTGGGTTTTTAATGAAGTACCTCGAGACGAATAGCTTAAAGGTGTTTGGCATCTATAGAATAATAATTGCTCTCGTCCTAGCAGTGTTTCTTCTGTTACAATAGAGGCAATTAACACGTAAGGATTTATAAGTGGAAAAGACATTAATTATTTTTAAGCCTGATGCAGTCGCACGTGGTATTGTTGGCGAAATTTTAACTCGTTTTGAAAAAGTTGGTCTAAAGATTGTCGGCATGAAAATGCTGTACCCTGGTCGTGAGCATTACTACGAACACTACGAAACGATTGGAACGCTTAAAACGCGTAAGGGTGATGAGATTTTTGATGCTACGGTTACCTCAATGCTTGAAGGGCCAGTTATTGCGGCTGTCCTCGAGGGGGTAGAGGCGATCGAAGTTGTGCGAAAAATGGTCGGTTCAACTGAGCCAAAAGGGTCAGCACCAGGAACAGTGCGTGCAGATTATGCACATATGAGTTACAACCACGCAAACACAATTGGCCGTGCTATTCCGAACATCATGCATGCTTCGGCCGATCCTGAAGAAGCAGAGAGAGAAATTTCTCATTGGTTTTCTGAATCAGAGATTTTTGATTACGCTTCTGTTCACGAAGCTTTCACGCACGGGAAGCGAAAATAGAAACGAAGCTGGGTCCGTGAGTCCTAATCTTACGGACCCAGCTTTCCTAGGCTTATAAAGTGCGGTATAGTAAGTCCATAGCACGCCTCGGTAGCTCAATTGGATAGAGCAAGCCCGTCCTAAGGGAGAGGTTGTAGGTTCGAGTCCTATCCGGGGTACCAAAAGGAGAAAAATGGCAGAATTTGCAGGTCAGCGCGAAGGGGAAGAGGTTATATTAGTCTTTCGTAAGCATCCAATTGCTTTAAGAAAGGGTTTCTATATGCTGCTTATTCCGTTTGCGCTCAGTGCAATACCGACATTAATCTGGCCAGGCTACCTTGAAACACTTTGGATAGCCCTAGGAGGTTTTCTGCTTGGGCTCATGTTATTTTTTTACCAATGGGTGGGCTGGTATTTTACCGTGTACATTCTCACCGACCAACGTCTCCGGCAAACGGTGCAACACGGTCTATTTGGTAAGAATATAATTGATGTAACATTGTCAAAAGTCCAAAATATCAGCTATAATATACCTGGTTTTACTGGTGAAGTACTAGGGTTTGGGACCATCGTTCTGCAAACGTATGTGGGAGATCTCATCCTTGATAAAATCCATCACCCTGACAAAATATACAGCACTCTGCAAGATGCAGTAAATAATGCAACGCCAACAACAGCGGAGGCGCAACTACATGAAGAAGATACTATCTAAAATTAAACGCAAGAAGGAAGAGAAGCCTTCGCGTATAACAAACGAAACGGTGGCGGAACACCGCGAACGTATTCTAGCAGGTGGACGAAAATTTAAGTACCCAGTACAATACGCGCGTCATAAGCTTGTAATAAATACAATAGTTATAAGTATTACCAGCTTACTGATAATTATTTTTCTTTGTTGGTGGCAGCTGTATCCAGCACAAAACACGAGCGGGTTCTTTTACCGCTTTACGCAGATCGTACCTGTACCGGTAGCGACAATTGATGGCGAACAGGTGAGGTATAGCGACTATTTAATGCGCTTTCGTAGCTCTCTGCATTTTTTGCAGAAACAGAACATGATCAATATTAATTCCGACGATGGAAAGCGACAAATCGAACACTTGAAGCGTCAATCTCTTGACCAAGCTGTTACAGGAGCCTTTGTTGAAAAACTTGCGCGGGAACGGAATATCACTATTGATTCGGAGCAGATTAACGCTTTTATTACAAAAGAAAGACAGGCTCAGATTACCGTTCTCTCTGAAGAAGCATATGAACAGTCCGTACTGCGCGAATTCTACGATTGGTCACTCGATGAGTATAAGTCGATTGTTCGAAACACTCTATTAAAGCGGGAAGTTTCGTTTGCTATTGATGCCGCCGCCAAGAAGCGGGTGGAAGAAATTAGATCACACCTCGAGAGAGGAGAAGATTTTGCTAGAGTTGCAAAAGATACATCAGATGATCCAACTAAAAATAACGGCGGTGATGTTGGTTTTGTTGCTCGGTCGAGCCAAGATCAGAATGGACTTGTACAAGCGGCGCTATCGCTAAAGGTCAATCAGGTATCTGATATTATTAAAGGCACTGACGGTTATTACATTATTAAGTTACTTGAGGCAGACGAGAAACGGGTCCGATACGCGCGAATCAAAGTAAGTTTGACAGAATTTACACAGTTGCTTGAAACTAAAAAAACAAAAAACCTCCAAGAATACATCGGCATAGCAAAAGAATCAGCTACGCTGCAATAATCGAAGTCCTATGGAAACTGGAAAGGCATTACCTGAGCAATACCTGACTAGAGGATTAAGTGAATTAACTAGTTCAAGAATTTTTATGACTATGGCTGAAGATGACTCAGCCGCGCATCGATGGGAAATATGGCAAGCGGAAGGATTTGCCGAGAAATCGCCAGAAGTTGTCGAAATATTGATAAAGCACCATATCGATAGCCTTCATGGAGCTACCTCATTAAGCCTTGAATGAACGGTAGAACATGGGCTCGTGCCTACCAGTAGACATCGACAACTCGGCATTGTCGCTGTTGGCCTTGAGCACCACTCGCAGCCGCAAAAGCGTGAAGGTATGCACATTGTACCCTGGACTCGGGCTGGTGAGACTATCCGATATGCTGAAAAAAGAGTCGATCTATATGCTAGTTATGAATATGTCACTCCCGAGAATGCAGCAGAGATAGCTGGGTTTTCTACGGATGTGTACGAAGCGCTTCCAGAGTCGCCAATGCGAGACCATATGCTTGGTATAATTGCCGAAGCTCGAGCGTATCTACAGCATCAGCATAGATTTGAAAAACAAGATTTCTTTCCCGTTGTTTATAGTATTGATTCAAACCTCATACCCTCAAATACAGTCATGGAAGGAACTGGTTCAAGAGTGCGACATGATGTTGAAGTGAAAGGAATAATTCCGCTTGAAGCAATTAAAGGAATTTTTGCTCCAAGTGCCAAGCTTGAAACACTGCAAGATTGGCTTAATAGGCATAATCAGGAGCGAATAGCTACTTTGCCACTTGAAAAGCTAAGGTCGCTTGATAAAGCTGAGTACGGTCATCTACTGCGGTAGTATCTTTTCTAACGCTGGTGAATTGATTTTTCTATAGGTTGAAGGTATTGAGGCTTTAGCGCGCTATAACTACGACTATGGCGAGAGAAGGCAATTATTGCATAAATTAGAGTAGTGCTAGCGATGCTACAAAGAGCAGTGGTTGCAATAGAGCTTGAATAACAAAAAGTGGCCTAACACCCAGGCCCACTTTTACTTGCTATATTGTCTCAGGCAGGACCAATCTTGGCGGGCCCGACCGGATTCGAACCGGCGATCTCCTCCGTGACAGGGAGGCGTGATAGGCCTCTTCACTACGAGCCCAAATTATCCATACTTAAGACCTGACTATGATAGCAGGTTTTTGTACTACTGACAATCCCTTCGGTTCGATTTCTCAATGAAAGTGAGGAATGCTATAATACGTATGTTATTCCGCCGCTGTAGCTCAGCTGGTAGAGCGGCGCTTTCGTAAAGCGTAGGTCACCGGTTCGAATCCGGTCAGCGGCTCCATGCGGGTGTCGTATAGTGGTTATTATGTGACCTTCCCAAGGTCAAGAGGAGAGTTCGATTCTCTCTACCCGCACCAGAATAGGTGTTATACTAAATACAATGTTTCAACAAGCAATTAAACAAATAGTTCATGATCGCGCCTTTCTTGTGGTGCTGGTTATTTTATTCCTACTCGCAGTAGGTTATGTCGTGTCGATTGCGTTCCAGATTGCCCCAAGTGATTTGCAGCTGCCAGTGCGATACTCCGCGTTCGGCTTGACTAATTTCTACAGGGATAAGTGGTACTACCTTATTGGTTTTGCGGCTCTGGGATTAGTAATACTAGTCGCACATTTATTAATTGCCATGCGGTTATATATCCATAAGAGCCGTCAATTAGCGGTTGCATTCATGTGGCTGGGTGTGGCTTTTATTGTAACGAGCTATTTTACTGCTTTTGCTTTATTTAAGGTAGTGTCGTTATCACAATGACCGATATTGAAATACCTCTCGGAAAACGCACGAGGGCATATCGTTTCTTTGAAATGCTGCCAGCTTTATTAAGCTATGGTTCAGTCGCACTGCTTATTATATTGAGTTTGTTTAACCCGTTATGGGCAGCCATTTATTTAATCATGATTGTTATTACCTTGGCTGTTCGAGCGATCGCAATCGCGTTCCGCACGACTCAGGGCTATCAAACCCTACAGCGGGCACAGCAAGTTGACTGGAGGGCTCGTCTAGACGATCTCGAGAACCCCCAGCAAGCATTGGGGCAGTACAAAGACGATACTTCTTGGAATGCGCATATCCATAAAAGAAATTTAGAATCATTAGCGGCAAGTCCGGATTGGTACCCCAAGCCCTCTGAATTATATAACGCTGTTATCATAGCAACATACAATGAAAGCATAGATGTACTTGAGCCAACTGTTCAATCATTGCTAGCAACAGACTATGATGCTTCAAGATTGATTCTTGTATTGGCTTACGAAGAGCGCGGCGGTCAGGCGATTCAAAAAACCGTTGAAGAACTCTTTAAAAAATATAGTAATAAATTCTACAAATGCTACTTAGTGAAGCATCCAAAGGACATGCCCGGTGAAGTGATTGGCAAGGGTGGAAATATTACCTATGCAGGCAAGTTCTTAAAAGAACAGCTACCAAAAGAGAACATAAAGTATGAACAGGTTATAATTACAACGCTCGATAGTGACAATCGCCCTCATTCGACTTACTTTTCATACGTGACCTATGAATACATAGTGAACCCAAACAGGTTAAAGCTGGCTTTTCAGCCGATCGCCCTCTTTTTGAATAATATTTGGGACGTACCTGCACCGATGCGCGTATTGGCGGCAGGCAACTCATTCTGGAATATAATAAGTTCATTACGACCACATTCACTCCGGAACTTTGCAGCCCATTCGCAAGGCATGGCAGCATTGGTCGAAATGGATTTCTGGAGTGTGAGGACAATCGTAGAGGACGGGCATCAGTACTGGCGGAGCTACTTTTATTTTGATGGTGACTATAGTGTAGTGCCGATCTATGTTCCGATATACCAAGACGCTGTGCTCTCTGATACATATGCCAAAACGTTGAAAGCACAATTTATTCAGCTTCGAAGGTGGGCGTATGGCGCTTCAGATGTGGCATATGTGGCAACTAGAATCTTTCATAAAAACAATAAGGCGCCGCTACTACCAAGCCTTGCACGTTTCATGCGGCTACTGGATGGCCATGTAACCTGGGCGAGCGTGCCTGTAATCGTGGCATTTGGTGCTTGGGTGCCGTTGTTCTTAAATCACGAAGCTGCCCGGAGTATTATTGCCCATGAACTACCAGTCATCGTAAGCCGCATACAGCAGTTTGCATTGATTGGCCTGTTTGTTACCGTGTTTTGGTCGCTGAGGATGCTTCCGCCGCGTCCTGCGCGCTACAAACGCCGTAGAACGATATTCATGGTGCTCCAGTGGCTTCTTATGCCCATTACTGCGATATGTTACTCGGCTGCGACTGGGTTTTACTCACAGACCCGGCTGCTATTTGGTAAGTACCTTGATAAGTTTGACGTAACGGATAAAGCCGTTGTATCCGATAAGAAATCTAAGAATAGATAATTTGCGTGCCTAGACCCAATTACGGCTTTTTCAGTAAGTGGGTGACATTATGTTGCGCAGCATATTGCATGCCTGCGAGCTTATCAAAATTGTGAACTGTATAAAAGATTAGTCGCTGCAGTTCATCAATCTCTATTTCGAGTAACTGACTCGATGCAAGCTTATCTTCAACTGACTGCATTAGCCAATAACTATCGCTGGCCGCGTCTGATCGATGTGCAAAGCTTTTTAGTATGCTTTGGAGCAGCATACCCGGATTGTAGTTAGACAGTGTTTTATCTTTGGATTTAATTTTGATTTCCTCCGTCACGGCAATACGTTCATATGTCGTAAAGTTATGCCCGCAATTTTGGCACATCCTTCGTCGCCAGACTTGTGGGGTCTTTTTATGCGGACGCGAATTTATTACCGCCGTGTTATGATGACATTTTATACAAATCATGTATATATATTGTCATATCGCTATAATAAATACTAGTGGAAAACCAGTAAAAAATGTGGATTATTTTCTTTTGGAAGTCTGTTTCTGGGGAAGATATTCGTAGTAAAGAGTAAACTTTTCTAACTGAGATGCAGAAGAATGCTTAATATTCTTTTTCATAAATATTATATTATCATACTATCTATAATTATGCAAGTATAAGCAATTTTATACTTATATCATTTATGAGAATACGATCTCAGGACATATATCATTGAAGATGTAACAACTATAAAATTTTGGAGATATGTCGTGTGGAAAACTATCACTAGGGTGTGAATAAAAGAAAGAGACCCGCATGGGTCCCTTTCAGAATGATATCCTGGTGGGCGATAGAGGACTCGAACCTCTGACTTTCACAACGTCAATGTGACGCTCTAGCCAACTGAGCTAATCGCCCGTAACTTTAGATAGCATACCAAACACCCGAAAGTCTTGCAATAATTGATACGAAATATTATTCTATACTTGAACGACGAAGCGGATTAACCGCCCGCTGAGTTCCGTGGGAGTAATGACTACGATAACGTTATTTCATAAGTGCCTGATCAGAAATCAGGAAGTCCGGTGGAACCGCCCGTAATGGGTCCGAGACGTGCATGTAGTATATTCGAGATTCGAATGCGCTCCATGCACGTTTTTAAATGTAGAAGGAGTAAAGGATGCAGGAAGATCAAATTTATGCAATGCGTCACAGCCTGGCCCACATAATGGCAGCGGCTGTTCTTGAAATGTGGCCACAAGCTAAACTGGGTGTGGGACCTGTGGTTGAAAATGGATTTTATTACGATATTGATTTAGGCGAAGAGAAAATTTCTGAAACCGATTTTAAACGAATTGAAAGCCAGATGCGGAAAATTATTGCGCAAAATCAGCCCTTTGAGCATTTTGAATTACCGATTGATGAAGCGGTGCAATGGGCAAAAGACAATGATCAGCCCTATAAGCTCGAATTACTCAATGACCTTAAAAGAGCTGGTACCACCATTGCTCGCGAATTAGACTCGCAAGAGCTGGGCATACCAGCAGAGGGTAAGAGTGTTGTTGATAAAGTTTCATTCTATAAGAACGGTATCTTTGTTGATTTATGTCGTGGACCCCATCTATCAAGCACGGGTAAAGCGGGGGCGTTTAAGCTTCTCAGGGTAGCGGGCGCATACTGGCGTGGTAAAGAGTCTAACCCACAAATGCAACGGCTGTACGGAGTTGCCTTCGGAACAAAAGCTGAGCTTGAGGAGCATTTGCGCCTCCTTGAAGAAGCTAAAAAACGCGATCATCGTAAATTAGGGAAAGAGTTGGATCTGTTTGCTTTCTCTGATTTAGTGGGGGCTGGATTGCCGCTGTTTACCCCACGTGGAACAATTGTCAGGGATCTATTGGGAGACTTTTCTCAAACAATGCAGGCGCAGCACGGTTATCAAAAGGTAACAATTCCTCATATTACCAAGATAGGGCTTTACAAGACCTCCGGGCATTACGAGAAATATCCAGAGCGTTTTATAGTTACCAGCGAAGAATCTGACGATGAATTCATGATGAAGCCAATGAACTGTCCTCATCATATTCAAATCTACGCCAGCCGGCCCCGAAGTTATAAAGAGCTGCCAATCAGATACATGGAGAATGGAGTTGTATATCGAGATGAAAAAGCTGGCGAGCTTCATGGTCTGAGTCGTGTTCGCGCTTCGACGACCGATGATGGACATGTGTTTTGTACAATTGAACAAATTGAAGATGAATTTACAGCAATCATGTCTATGATCAATAATACCTACAAACAGTTTGATATGAAGTTTCGAGCTCGCCTCAGTTTCCGCGACAGCTCTGACGCCTATCTGGGGGATGAAGAATTGTGGCAAAAATCACAGCAAATCGTTGAAGGTGTTGCCAGGAAGCTTAAGCTTGATTATTTTATAGCCGAAGGTGAAGCTGCTTTTTATGGCCCAAAAATTGATATCCTCGTTACTGACGCATTAGGGCGAGAGTGGCAGTGCGCCACTCAGCAGCTTGACTTTATCGGTCCTGAACGCTTTGGATTGACCTATACGGCGGCGGATGGTTCTGAGCAGCGACCCGTCATGATGCATAAAGCACTACTAGGTTCGCTTGAGAGGTTTATGTCAGTATATATTGAGCATACGGGAGGGTGGCTACCGTTCTGGCTCGCTCCAGAGCAGGTTCGTGTGCTAACCCTTAACGATGAAGTAAAAGACTATGTAGACAATATAGCAACTCTATTTAAGGACATTTACTTGAGCCAGCCTGTGAAATATAACGAGCTTCGATACACTATCGATAATAGAAATGAATCGCTTGGCAAGAAGATTCGAGAGGCAACACAACAAAAAGTACCAGTATTGGCTATTGTGGGCCCGAGAGACGTGAGTGCGGAGCAAGTGAGTATACGTCTACGCGATAAAGAAGAGACAATTGCACTTACTGAATTACCGGCCTATTTAACTAGTCTATAAAATCATGCCGAATCGTTTGCTTAGAGATAAGGTTTATGCGATTGTCGCAAGGATACCGAAGGGCCGAGTAACGACTTACGGGGATATTGCTGCGGTCGCCGGCCACCCTTATGCGGCACGGGTGGTTGGGCGGATAGCACATTTTGGTCCAAGCAAATTGCCCTGGCATCGAGTGGTTAATCGGTCTGGTAGTATGGCTCGTGGTTTCTGGGGAGGTATGGAGATTCATGCACAGCTTCTTAAGCAAGAGGGCATAAAAGTGATAAACTATAAAATTGAAAATTTTGAGGACATCCGATGGCGCGAGATAACATCCCTACAATTGTAATTGTGGGTCCAACAGCCAGCGGCAAAACCGCTCTTGGGCTAGAGCTCGCTGAAAAATATGACGGCGAGATTATTTCGGCTGATTCTCGTACCGTATACCGTTATTTAGATATCGGAACTGCTAAGCCGACTCTCGAAGAGCGGTCTCGAGTAAGACATCATTTAATTGATGTCAGGAATCCAGACGAAACTTTCACTGCAGCTGATTTTCAGTCCAGCGCAAAACAAGTAGTTAAAGATATCAAAGCACGTGGCAAAATTCCGTTCATCGTTGGTGGCACCGGATTGTACATCGATGCTTGGCTATTTGACTATAATTTTACATCAAAATCAGACAGTAAAATGCGTGAAATGCTAGAAAAGAAAAACCTTGAAGAATTAATTGAGTATTGCAAGTATAACAACATTGAATTACCGACTAATTTTAGAAACAAACGACATCTTATACGCGCGATTGAGCAGAATGGGATAAACCGACAGAGAAAAGACACAATGCAAGAGGGAATATTCGTTGTCGGAATATCAATGGATAAAACGATGTTGCGCAAAAGAATTGAGCAGCGTGCGCAAAAAATTTTCTCAGAAAATGTTGTAGAAGAAGCTCTAAAAATTGCAGAAAGATATGGCTGGGAGATTGAAGCAATGACGGGCAACATCTATCCTTTATTGAGACAAGTTACTGAAGGGAAAATGAGCATCGATCAGGCAAAGGAAAAGTTTATAACTCTAGATTGGCGGTTAGCCAAGCGCCAAATGACGTGGTTTCGGAGAAATCAGTATATTCGGTGGTTATCCTGGGAAGAAGCACGGCAGTACATTTCAGGTATCCTCGATCGCAAGAAGCAATAGGATATGTTATGATAAAAGGGTTATAGGTTTCAAAAAGTAAAAAATATGATTGATGCATTGTTTGGCTCTAAAACTCGGGTAAAATTACTGCACTTGTTCTTGAATAATCCAGACAGGGCTTTTTACGTACGTGAAATAACACGTAAAATTGATGAACAAATAAATTCTGTGCGACGTGAGCTGGCTAACATGCTGAGCATCGGTATTATTAAGAGCGATAATATTGATAATAAACTCTACTACGAAGTGAATAAGAAGTATACTTATTACGCGCCGCTGAAACAAATATTCTCGGACGGTAAGTTAGAGTCCGAGGCGGCCGCAGCCCTCGAGGCCAATGATTGGGCGGCGAGATTAAAGCCGCTGGGCGACGTTCGAGTAGCTATTCTAAGTGGCAGTTTTGTAAAGAATTCGACAAGTCCAGTAGATATTCTCCTTGTTGGTTCACTGAATAAAAATCAGGTGAAGAAATTTATTCATGAGCTAGAGCAAGAGGAGGGACGCGTTCTTAATTTTACAGTCATGTCTTATGAAGATTTCTACTACCGTATGAGCGTAAAGGATAAATTTATAAATGAGATTCTCAGTGGCAAGTCAACGATAGTGCTTGATTCCGACAGTGTATTAACCGAGAAGCAGAAATAGGAGAAGAAATATGGAAATTGAATATAAGGGTGGTAATTGCGTTGTAATATATACTAAGAAGTCGGTCTTGCTAATCGATCCAAAGATTGAAGCTCTAGACAATAGAGAGATTAGTATTAAGAACAGCATTCAAATTGCGACGCAAGAAAAATTCGGAAGCTCGAAGGCGGAAGGTTTGCAATTTGAAAGTCCCGGTGAATACGAGGTTGCCAACGCATCTATAAAGGGTATTGCCGCAAGAACACACCTTAATGATAGTGAAGTTAAAAACGCAACAATGTACAATATCGACATGGAGGACATCCGCCTGGGGGTGATTGGCCATGTTGCTGCCGATATAAGCGACGAACAGCTGGAAGAGCTCGGAACTGTAGATGTCTTGATTATCCCTGTAGGTGGCTATGGCTATACGCTAGAGCCACATGAAGCCATCAGCCTTGTTAAGCGCATTGGTCCTAAGGTTGTTATACCGACGCACTATTCGGACGAAGAAACAATCTACTCTATCGCTCAAGGCGGTCTCGATAGTTTCCTAAAGGAGCTGGGGGCGCCTACAGAGACCGTTAATAAATATAAAATTAAATCTACAACTTTGCCCGAAGTTCTTACCGTTGTAAAAGTTATACAATCATAACCCTCAATGAAACCAAGCACCTAAAAAGCCCCTTGTCAGGGGCTTTTTAGGTGCTTGGTTACTTGGCTAATGCAAGGTCCTTCGATCCAGCTTTCGGCAGGACGCCCTTTTTCTTTAAGGTGCGAATTGCCTGCGTGCTTAGGTGCATCGTTACCTTTTGGCCATCGACGACAAAAGTCTTCTTTTGGAGGTTAGGTAGGAATACACGCTTAGTACGTCGTAATGAAAAGCTTACTTTATGACCATGCTGCGGGCCTTTACCGGTAAGTTCGCATCGTGCTGCCATAGTGTTAATCTCTTTTACTTATCTATACAATGTTACCGTTTTTTAGTTATTGCGTCAAGTCCTGATATACTTAATCCATGGACATTTCTTATATTCTAACCGTACTGGCAGTAATCTTGCTATCCATGACGTTGCATGAGGCAATGCACGCATTTGCGAGTTATTGGCTGGGAGATGATACTGCGCGTCTTGAAGGCCGTCTTACGCTTAATCCTATTGCACACATCGATCCCTTTATGACAATACTTTTGCCGATACTGCTTGCAATTAGCGGAGGGCCAATTTTTGGTGGCGCTAAGCCAGTGCCATTTAACCCTATGCGTGTTCGTTTTGGTGAGGTTGGGGCAGCGCTTGTTGGTCTCGCAGGGCCACTTACAAACCTGGCTCTTTCCTTTATTGCTTTTGCTGTTTATGCACTGGGAGGCGCCGAGTCAGCGATGGCTGATTTTTTACGTATCGCAGTAACGGTTAATCTGGGCTTTTTCATTTTTAACATGATTCCGATCCCGCCTCTTGATGGTTCACGATTGCTCTATGCCATTGCTCCAGATAGCGTACGGAGAGTAATGGCGCAAATGGAACAATACGGTATTATTATAATTTTTGCTATTGTGCTCCTATTTAATGCTCAGCTTGGCATGGCGATGGAAGCAGCAATGAACTTTTTCCTTAGTATATACGGCACGCTTTTCGGCCTCGAAGTGTGATATAATCATAGAGTCCGGTATGGAATTTAGGGTGTAAAGATTTCCTGAACAGATATTGATAGGGAATCCAATGATGGTTTACTCTCGTGGGAGTAAGTTGAGGATACCCACCTTGCATGCACGTGCAGGGAATATCACGCATCCTAATCTATATCGGATTTCATTATAATCCGGGGTGTAGCGCAGCTGGTAGCGCGTACGGCTGGGGGCCGTGAGGTCGCAGGTTCAAGTCCTGTCATCCCGACCAACAGAATTTATTTATGAAACAAAAGATTACCGTGCGGGCATTAGTGCGAGAAAACGGCAAGACGCTTCTGCTAAAACGAGCAAGTGGGCGTGAAGCGATATTGCATAAGTTTGAATTGCCTGGAGGAGAAGTCCTGCCTGGTGAACAGCCTGAAGATGCACTCAGGCGACTTGTACGAATGAATACGGGTATCGAAATCGAGACTCTTCAGTTATCGGATGTATTAAATTTCAGTGACACTGAAGCAGGAGTGTATGATCTGGTCATTTTATATTTGGCAAGCGTTCGTGTAGTTAATATTACATTGAACACAGAGAAGTACAGTAAGTTTCGGTGGCAAAAGATGTCAGATATGCATCAGAATGAACTTACCGACACTACAGTTACGTTGTTAAAAATGCAATCAACAGAGCAAGCTTACGCGATGGGCCTCCCAATTGCTGCTGATGTAGTAATTTATTCAGACGGCGGATCAAGAGGGAATCCTGGGCCGTCTGCTGCGGGTTATGTCATTTATGATTCCCACGAGAACTTGTTAGATGAGGGTGGGAGCTATCTTGGTATTACCACCAATAATCAAGCAGAGTATCAGGCGGTATACCTAGGACTACTGAAGGCGGGCCAATTTACTTCTGGCACAGTAGAATTTAGGATCGATAGTCTACTGGTGGTTAATCAGATGAAAGGCATTTATCAAATTAAAAACCGTGATCTGTGGCCAATTCATGAGAAGATAAATGAACTTAAGAAAAAATTCAAAAAAGTAAACTTCGTTCATGTCAAAAGAGAGTTTAATCAGTACGCTGATAGTATCGTGAATAGAACTTTAGATGAGCGAGCTAGACTTTAACGCCTTAATGCGATAGTATATCAAAGGGCAGGTCATTGAGCGATCGCTTGTGTTTATCACAAGAGGAAAGTCCGGGCAGCACAGGATATGGTAGTTGTTAACGACAACCGGGAGTGATCCTAGGGAAAGTGCCACAGAAACGAAACAGCCTCTTTACGAGGCAAAGGTGAAACGAGTGGGGTAAGAGCCCACAGTCAGCTATGGTGACATAGATGAGAGGTAAACCCTACCAGCTGCAAGGGGCCTACGTCTGCTTAATGCAGTGGTGATCCGCCAGTAGGTCAATAACCGCTTGATCATATAGGCAACTATGTGACTAGATAGATGACCGCTCACGACAGAACCCGGCTTATAGATGATGTGCCTCATTAAAAAACCGTCCGTATGGACGATTTTTTAATATGGTTATTCTGTCTCCAAAACTTACTTTGCGGCGATTTTTACAATCTCAGAAAATACCTGCGGTTCGCTAACAGATAGTTCAGCCAGTACTTTGCGATCAAGCTCAATATTGCTTTTCTTGAGGCTAGCAATAAATGCACCGTAAGTTGTACCGTTTTCTCTTGCAGCGGCATTGATACGAGTAATCCATAGCCCTCGTAGGTCGCGTTTTTTATTGCGGCGATCACGATAGGCATATTGTAGTGCCCGAATTACTGCTTGCTTGGCAAGCCGAAATGAGCGTCGACGCGCGTGTTGCATGCCTTTAGCGGCTTTGATGATTTTCTTATGTTTGCGGTGTGCAGTGACGCCTCTTTTAACTCGCATATTATACTCCTAGTGCTCGCTTGATATTTTTACGAATTGAACCAGTGATCTCGGCACTCTTGCCGATAACACGCTTTCGGCTTTTGCTTTTATGTGACAAAAGGTGCCCGCCACCTGCACGTTCACGAAGAAGCTTACCGCCAGCTGTTTTCTTCACTCGCTTCGCAGTACCCTTGTGAGTCTTGATCTTTGGCATTACTTACTCCTTACTACTATGCTCAAATTGCGACCAGCCATTTGAGGTTTTTGCTCAATAATTGCTTCTTCGGAAAGTTTGTCGATTATTTTATTTATCATCTCAAAACCCAAATCGGTATGTGCCATCTCACGGCCACGGAAGAAAATCATTATTTTCACCTTATGACCGTGCGTCAAGAAACCGCGGATTTTACGTAACTTTATCTCAAGATCGTTATCACTAATCTTGAGTCCCAGGCGCATCTGCTTAAGCTCGCTTGTCTTAGCGCTCTTGCGATTACGCTGTAGTTCCTTCATCTTCTGGTATTGGTATTTGCCCCAGTCGATGATTTTGACAACCGGTGGATTAGCAGAAGGTGAAATTTCAACTAAATCCAATCCAGCTTTCTGGGCGGCCTCAAGGGCTTCAGCTCGAGACATGATTCCTAGTTGGTTTCCCTCGGCACCAACTACACGAAGCTCAGAGGCTCGTATAGCTTCGTTTATGCGAAGTGACTTATTAATAATGCTCCTCTTTCCAGTGATGCAATTATGTATTTTTACTCATAGGGCATTATATCAGATCAGAAAGCTACTTTCAACAGTTATCCACATAGTTTTCAGTGAGGTTACAGTCTGAATTGAAGGGCTTCACTGATGTGAGATTCGCTTATTACGTCGTCGCCTTCAAGATCAGCAATTGTCCGAGCTACTTTGATTATTTTAAAATACGATCTCACCGAAAAATTTAGACGCTCTGACGCGAGTTGTAATAATCTCTGGGCGTCAGATGACAAATTAACACGTTCAATAATATTCGTGCTACCAAGGGAGGCATTTGTTGTGGTGTCATTGTAACGTTTGTATTGCAGTGATCGTGCTCGAATGACCGCCTCCCGATAGTTGTGACGAGGAGCTTCTTCTGCGCCTAACAGCTTTCCATAGTCAATACGGGATACTTCAACGAGAAGATCGAACCTGTCTAGGAGAGGGCCAGAAATACGTTTCTGATAATTATTAATTTGGATCTGGGTGCAGGAACATTCTTTTATGGTATCTCCCAGATAGCCACAGGGACAAGGGTTTTGAGTGGCTATAAGCATAAAATTAGCAGGAAAAGATACTTTTCCATTTGCCCGGCTAAGAGTAATGACGCGATCTTCAAGTGGCTGCCTGAGTGATTCAAGAGCTTGGCGCGAGTACTCGGGCAGCTCATCTAAAAACAATACTCCTAGATGAGCCAGGCTAATCTCGCCTGGCCGTGGGTAGTGGCCGCCGCCGACAAGAGATATATGACTCGCTGTGTGATGTGGGGTGCGAAAGGGGCGAGCTGCAAGTAGCCCGTTCATCGGCTCACCAGCTGCGCTATGTAATTTAGTGATCGCAATTCTTTCTTCTATTGTTAGTGGAGGCAAAAGATCTGGTAATGCTTTTGCGAGCATGGTTTTACCGGTGCCAGGAGGGCCAGTCAATAGAAGGTTGTGATGTCCGGCTGCAGCAATCATGAGCGCGCGTTTAGCGTGAGCCTGTCCGCGGACGTCATTAAGAGATGTCGATGACTCAACGATAGTATCTTTAACGATGGGTGAGTGGGGACGAAGGCGCAATTCGCCCTTTAGATGCAAGAAAAGCTCGCTTAATGTTGTGATCGCATATACTTTGACTCCTTTCATAATTGCCGCTTCGTCGGCGTTCTCTTTTGGAACAAAAATACGTGTAATACTTGCACTGGCTGCCGCTTCACTGAAATAAATACTTCCCGGCACTGGACGTAGTGCACCGTTGAGAGCGAGCTCACCAACAAATAGTGCATCGGAGACGTCGTCTTTTCGGAGTTGACCGCTCACGGTTAAAATGGCGATTGCTATAGGAAGATCAAAATGGGCTCCATGCTTTGGAAGGTTTGCCGGTGCCAGGTTTATCGTCACTCGCCTAGCCGGAAACTCGAGGTTGCTATTTTGAATGGCGCTTCGTACCCGGTCTTTAGCTTCATCAATAGCTTTATTGCCGAGGCCGACAATTTGCAGAGAAGGCAAGCCTTTTGTGCTATCGCATTCAACTTCAATTATTCTTGCTTCGAAGCCGACGCTAGTTGCAGAAAAGATTTGTGCTGTCATGGTGCATAAAGTAAAGCATAGTTATGGTCAAAAAATATATACTGTGTTATAATTACTACATATGGGGCTGATTTACGCTTCGACATATGGACATTGACAGGTCATTCTGCAGGTCGCTTCACAACGTACTGTGTAATTTAACTGCAAACAATTTTGTTGCAAAGGCTACTGCCGCAGTGAAGAGCTTCTTTGCTCCTCAACTTGCGCTTAGCCGCGTTACCGCTTAATTTTGGTAGCCATCGCCTTTGTGTAGGCAACATGTCACTTAGGCGGTGATATATTTATGTTGCTCGGTTAGTAGTAGGGCAGCAACTGCACTAGCGACATTTCATTGCGCGCCTTTCTAGCTAATTTTTGTTAATCTTTTATGCTAGTGGGCGTTACCCTTAAGATTAACTAAGCTTGTAGACGAATGACCGATCACCATATGGACCGGGGTGCGATTCCCCGCAGCTCCACCAAAAGAGACTTTCGTAGAAACGAAGGTCTTTTTTTTTGATGCTGTAGTTAAACAAAAATCTATTTAGATCCTGCCTATCGTAATAAAAAACAACCGCCTGCGAGTAGCGGTTGTTTAGTGTTTTGTTCATGTTTATTTTTGAACTTCTGAGTAAGTTTTTTATTCAGAAGTTACCTCTATAATATGCCTTCAAAATGCTACTGTCAATAGTTTTTTGAGCAAATTAATTATATGTGGAAAAACTAAATTTTGTATAGTATGCGGCGTGGAAGCACTTGACTTTCGAACATGCTTGTGCTAATAATAAATATAAGCTTTACCAAAAACAAAAAACCAAACGCACCTTACAAAACAAAATCCAAACCCCAAAACAAACTCAGCATGCTTTGGCTGAAACCTGGCAGTACTACTCGTTGTAGTATTGCCTAGCTCCGCCAAAGGTGTTGAGCTGTTGCTCGGTAATTATACTGAGCAACGTGCACATGCTCCGTTTTATACGGAGCGGTCAGTTGCCTTGGGCGGCAAGCGCCCCAATATTTTTTTGAAGCGGCGGATTTGTCGCCCAGGCTCTCTTAATCGTTGAGGTGGTTAATGTATAAACATCCGTTGAGATACACTGTATATCTGCTGGCCTTACTGGCAGCTATGATTCTTGTGTATATTTTGAATACGTACAATCCTGGTCAAGCTGGGCCTCATGGTATCTTGATAGTCTTTATTTGTATTTACGTTATTTCATTAGGCTTCTTTCTTCTTTCATTTGATGCAATTATAAGATTTATGCGGCGTGCGTTTCCAGAGAATCGCACTTATAACGACTTTGATATAAAAAAAGCGTATTACATTGCTTCAATTATCGCTTTTCTGCCCACACTCTTACTTGCTGTGCAGTCAGTGGGGCAGCTACAACTCACTGATGTGTTATTGGCACTCGTTTTTATTTCGTTGGCGATATTCTATGTGCTGAAGCGAGCCTAACTAACCACTCATTGATTGAGTTTATGCTATACTAACAGGCATGGAACCTAAGCTACCGGCACCAAGTTCACTGCCTGAAATACCATCACGAGAGCAAAGATTTAACGCACCAGAGCGGTTTATTTCTAATGGCGTTGAACAAGGTACTGAACGAGATTCTCGGCTTGAGTCACACGAAAACATCCAAGACCAAAGTCAGCGGGGTGATCCTAGTGCTGTGCTTCAGGCATCAACCTCAGCAACCCAAGCTGCCACCAGCTCGAGCCCGCTGCCTTTTGACGATACCCAAGCTTCAAGCGCACCGCTAGTAGCGGCGGACGATGAGCTTATTGAAAAGACTTGGATTGAGAAGGCTAAAAGTATTGTCACCCAAACTAAGAACGATCCTCACCTGCAAGCGGTGGAAGTAAGTAAGTTACAGGCGAGCTATTTATTAAAGAGATACGGTAAACAGATAAATCATTCGGGTAGAGATTGATGGCCAATATAATCATAGGTGCGCTTATTATTATTGCTGTGGGCGCTATTGTCGGCTTCTTCGCTTATTTTCAGTATCGTAAAGTGTTGCGTGAAGCCAAGAACTATGAGCGTGGTCTGAAGATGGTGCCCCTACTTATCCATATTCCGCCAAGTAGCGACGACATCGATACGGGTAATCGCGATGAGCGGGAGGTCACCGAGGAGGTCATCTCGCAGGCGCAAGTAATGTATAACATTATTGCAAGCACAGCGACCAAGGGCTTTAAAAGTAAAGTTTATGGGCAGCGCCATATTTCTTTCGAAATCATTGTTAACAAAGGACTGATCCATTACTATGTTGCGGTTCCAGTGGTGCTAATTGATGTTGTGCGGCAAGCTGTGGCGGCGGCATATCCAGCTGCGCGGCTCGAAGAAGTTGAGGAATACAATATTTTTAATAAGGTTGGGAAGATTAGCGGCACAATAGGCGGTGAACTGACACTTAAGAAGGACTATTCTTACCCAATAGCAACCTATAAAGATACGAAACGTGATGCCATGCGTTCAATTCTAAACGCACTGGCAAATGCAAATAAAGAGGACGGTATTGGTATCCAGATATTGCTGCGACCAGCACGCGAAGGTTGGACAAAGGGCGTTGTTGCGGCTGCGGCTGCAATAAAAAAGAAAAAAGAGCAGGGCACAGGAATGGCACCCAAGGACCTTTTGGGTGCGCTTTGGAAGGCACCGGAAGCAAAAGACGCAAAAACAGAGGACAAACAGCTCTCTACTCTCGAACAGTCTACGGTCGATTCGTTAGAAGCAAAAACACAACATCCCGGCTACGAGACGCTCATACGCATTATCGTATCGTCGAATACCTCAGCTCGATCACAGGCGCTATTAAAGAATACCGTGGCGGCGTTCTCATTATTTGATTTGCCACAAAGTAATGGTTTTAAGTTTACTATTGCCAAGAATATCGAACAGTTCGTCACCTCTTTTATATTTCGATTTTTCCCACAAGAGATTAATCGAAATATCTTAAATAGCGTCGAGTTAGCAACTATTTTCCATCTTCCTGATCAAAAAAATATTCCTACTTCTCAATTGCAGCGTCAGGCTTCGAAGCAGGTTGATGGCCCACACCAGTCGCTAAATCAAGGATTCTTGCTTGGGTACAATGTGTTTCGCGGCATTAAGAAGCCGATACGTCTTGCCCCTAGCGACCGTCGTCGTCACTCCTACATTATCGGTCAGACAGGTACGGGTAAGTCTGGACTACTTGAAAATCTTGCATTACAGGATATGCTCGATGGGCGTGGTTTTGCATTTATCGATCCTCATGGCGACTCGGCAGAGCGCCTTCTGGGCATGGTGCCAAAAGAACGAGTAGAAGATGTCATTTACTTCAATCCGGGCGATATGGAAAACCCTGTCGGGCTAAACTTATTTGAATTTGATACACCCGATCAGCGTGACTTCTTGGTGCAAGAGGCTATTGCAATGCTGTATCGATTATATGACCCAGGCCATACAGGTATCATTGGGCCTCGATACGAGCACTGGTTCCGTAATGCTGCATTAACCATAATGAGCGACCCTGGTGGCGCGAGCTTTATTGATATTCCTCAAGTATTTAATGACGACGCCTTTGCTAAATCGAAGCTGAAGTATGTTACAGATCAAACGGTACTTGATTTTTGGAATAAAGAAATGGCCCAAACAAGTGACTACCATAAATCAGAAGTCCTTGGATGGTTTGTTAGTAAATTCGGTGCTTTTTTGTCGAATGAAATGATGCGAAATATTATTGGACAAACAAAAAGCGGATTTAATCTTCGTGAAATTATGGACAAAAAGAAAATATTACTGGTTAACTTAAGTAAGGGCAAGACAGGCGAGCTTAATTCACAGCTGCTTGGTATGATATTTGTTATGAAATTTCAAGCAGCGGCCATGGGGCGTGCCGACATCCCTGAAGAGCAGCGTACAGACTTTACTTTATATGTTGATGAGTTTCAGAACTTTGCTACCGATAGCTTCGAATCAATTCTTAGTGAGGCACGAAAATATCGGTTAAATCTGATCTTAGCCAACCAGTTTATGACACAGCTAACTGATAAAATACGCGAGGCAATTATTGGAAATGTCGGCACTGTTATCAGTGGGCGAATTGGCACCACCGATGCTGAACTTATGCAAAAGAAGTTTGCCCCGATATTTGATGCAGAAGATTTGACCAAACTACCCAATTTTGAAACAGTTGCGTCTGTAATGATTGATAACGTACCGTCCACACCGTTTAGCATGTCGCTGGTGCCACCCATGGGCAAACCAAATCAGCAATTAGCGAATGCACTTAAGCGCCTATCGGCTGCAAAATATGGAACGCCACGTAAACTCGTGGAGAAACAAATATTCGATAGATTACGAGCCGGCACAGTATCGAATAATATGCCCAAGCCCAAGGTTCATAATGTTACACCACCGCCTGTGCGACCAATTAGTACGCCCGGTTCGAGTGCGGCACCGAATGCATCAACGTCAAGTCCTATTGGGGATACATCCACTTCATTTCTTGATGAATGGCTGGCAAAGAAACGTCAGTTGACAGCGGTAGATAACCCTATCAATAAAACTACGACGACCAATCCACCAAGCATGCCCATGAACAATTCTCACAACGCGATCAAAACTCAGCCCCCATCACAATCTCGTGATCAAGGCGAGGCAGTCATTCCAATTCGAGGCAGGAATAGTTCTGCTGACAACGAAATCGATATACCTATTCGATAGGATAAATAGCTATTTTCTTTTTCCGGTAATCATGACTTTTAAGAAGTCGTAGAGAAGGCCAATAATAAAACCTACAATTAATGCACCGATTGTTTCAAAACCTGAAAGAACATAACCAAAGTGTCGCGCTAATACATAGGCGGCACCGCTAAGGATAAAGCCGCATATCCCTGCTGCGAGTACTGCATTTGGCCTAAAAATTGTCGCGCCCGCAACATCACTTGCCTTTTCAATGACCGGATTATGAATTACTTTACTTATTGTTCGTTCAGTGGGGCGTAATTCAGTCTGAACTTCTCGAAGGGCCTGATTGTAGGCCGCTTTTTTATCAGCTTTTGTAATTCGTAGAAAGCTCGGTTCTGCCATCTGATCCGACGCTTTCTCACTCCGCTGGTCTTTAGCTGCTGATTCTGCCTCTTGAATGGCTCGTTTACGAGCCTCGATTGCAACAGCGTGACGATTTTCTAATTGCTCTTCGGTCGAAAGATTTTCGAACCTTTCTTTTAATTGTTCGCTTCTTTCCTGAGCAGCTGAAGGTAGTTGCTCGTTCTTTTCGGTTGAGGGTATTAGCTGTTCGGGATTTGCCATTGTTAACCTTGGAGAATTCCGTTGTTAAAGTTTCGTCGTACCAGGCGGAGTTCTTTATTAAGTTGTCGCGATCGAACGAAAAAATATGTGGCAATTGCGGTTATTAAGCCCACAATAAGCAGGCCATCATTTGGACCTGTCTTTGGCAATTCCACAACAGTCTGTTCGATGGCTTTGGGCGTAGGACAATTTACATCGATCTTAACTGTGTTGCCAAATCCATTAAGCATAGAACAGTCGTATGAAGCTGGATCGCTCTGTCCACGAGGGGTGGCAGGAATCGTCTTGAGAACTTCAACAACAATTTTACGGCTCTCACTCGATTTAGGAGAAATTTTTACATCATTCCATCGCAGTACCTTCTTGTTTTCATCATATGTTCCACCACCCATATCGATAAGCGTAGCGTATTCCGCAACATCCGTTAAGTGTTCTTCAATAGTTTCTACTGCCTCAGCGTCACCATCATTCTTAATTGTTAGGGTATATTCAATCCGGTCACCAGGCTGGGCAATTACTTCCGTGGCATTTGTTGTTTGCGTTAGGTTAAGCGCGCTCTTGTGCTTTGAAATAATAGGCTTTTTTTCTGGCGCGGGTGCGGGCGCAGGTTCAGTTGGGATAGGCTTTGGTGCCGGTTCGTTTTTGAATGCTAAGTTAGCACAGTTTTTCATAACTGCAAACCAGCCGATTTTTTGTGAATATCCAATAAATGCTTGATAGTTAGACCCGTGGCGCTTAGTGTGCTCAAGCGTATCTAACTTCCATAAAGGGGTTGAGTAGATCGATATGTCTGACCCATCACTTAATTTTATGGTATGTGTTTTTTCGCCCTCGGACTCACCAAATCGAGAAATTCGCCCCCATGAGGTAATGATTCTATTGTCATCAAGTGAATTAAAAGTACCTTCTGTAGCACTTTCTAACTCTTCGCGAGTAATACCAGCATAGGCTACAATATCGCGATATCCAGATGTGTTTGCATCGTAGGCACCCATAAGTTCATTCTTTGTCCGAATACCGCCGCGGATTAAGTCCGAAGGACTTGCTGCATTTGCTGACTCTGGCGGGCTGAATACGGTCAGAGACTGTATTAAAAGGGCAAGAATCATAAATACAAAACCAACTTTACGTGTTGCTTGTTCTTGTCGAAGTCGTCTGGCATAGAACCCTAACTGCCCAATAAGCGCGGGACTAAACGGCAGGTTTGATACTATTTTCTGAAACATTTTTATTTTAATAACTCCTTATATTAAATTTAGCATAAGAAATATGTTCAATACAATAGTTGCAATGAACACAATTTGCCCGCTATAATGGTAGAGATGTAAATATTCTGAATTAAGACTGTAAATGTGAGGGATCATGGCTAAACAAAAACCAACTGCTGATTATGATTCAAGCCAAATTCAAGTGCTTGAAGGCCTTGAGCCAGTTCGCAAGCGCCCAGGAATGTACATTGGGAGTACTGGGTACGAAGGACTGCACCATTTAATTAAAGAAATAGCTGATAACAGTATTGACGAAGCGATTGCTGGGCATGCAACCAAAATCATTATCACGCTTAAACATGACGGCGGGGTTGCTGTCTCTGACGATGGGCGGGGCATTCCAGTTGATATTCACCCAAAAACAGGCAAAAGTACGCTTGAAACAGTTTTGACGGTGTTGCACGCTGGCGGCAAGTTTGGCGGAGGTGGTTACAAAGTATCGAGCGGTCTTCACGGCGTTGGGTCAAGTGTGGTGAATGCCTTATCGACTAAGTTAATCGCTGAAGTTCATAAAGATGGTAAACTTTACCGTCAAGAGTACGAACGCGGCGTTCCGCTCTCTCCAATTAAAGCAGTCGACAAGACTGACCGCACGGGTACAGACATTACTTTTTATCCCGATGGTAGCATTTTTGAAACGACGACGCTTGATTACAAATGGGTGGTTAATTATCTTCGTCATCAGGCATACTTAACTAAGGGAATTTACGTCGCTGTTGCTGATGAACGAACGAATGAGCGACAGGCCTTTTACTTTGAGGGCGGTATTCAATCTTATGTAAAGCACTTGAATATCGGCAAAGAAGTTGTCTCGAACGATATTTTCTATGTTGAAAAGCAGGTTGAGGATTGCATGGTTGAAGTTGCCGTGCAGTACAACGAAACTTTTACCGAGACAGTTAAGGCATTTGCTAACAATGTCTTTACACCAGATGGCGGAACGCACCTTATTGGCTTTAGGACTGCGCTCACGCGAGTTATTAACGACTATGCTCGTAAAAACGGAATTCTAAAAGAAAAAGAAGAGAATCTTACTGGTGATGATATTCGGGAAGGCTTGACGGCAATCATTCTTGTTAAACTTCCTGATCCACAATTCGAAGGACAGACAAAAAACAAGCTCGGCAATCCTGAGATGCGGCGTTACGTTGAGCAGGTAATGAGTGAATATTTTGCCTACCATCTAGAAGAGAACCCGAGCATTGCACGAAAGATCATCGGCAAGGCTTTACTGGCGGCACGTGCACGAAAGGCTGCAAGGGCAGCGCGTGAAAATGTTATTCGAAAAGGTGCGCTCGATGGCATGTCACTTCCCGGTAAGCTGGCTGACTGCTCGAGTAAGGATCCAAAAAACTCTGAAATATATATAGTAGAGGGAGATTCAGCTGGTGGATCTGCTAAAAGCGGACGTGACAGCAAAACACAAGCGATTTTGCCACTTCGTGGTAAAGTTCTCAACGTTGAGCGTGCGCGACTCGACAGAATGCTCAATAATAATGAAATTGTCAGTCTCATTAAGGCATTAGGCGTAGGCATTGATGAACAATTTGATATTGACGGCTTAAGGTATGGTCGAATAATTATTATGACCGATGCCGATGTCGATGGAAGCCACATCTCCACACTTTTGATGACATTTTTCTTCAGATATATGCGAGAAGTTATAGAACGTGGTCATGTCTATCTTGCAAAGCCACCACTCTTCTTGCTGAAAGGCCCTGGCAATAAGCGACAGTATGTCTATAGTGATGAAGAGCGTGATAAAATATACAACGAATTGATTGCTGAACGCCGTGCTCGTGGTACAAAAATCAACGAATTAGATCCGCCTCATAAGCAAGCAGGATTAGTTGATGTACAGCGCTACAAAGGTCTTGGCGAGATGGACGCCGATCAGCTATGGGATACCACCATGAATCCTGAGAACCGCGTGCTTGTACAAGTGAGAGTTGAAGATGCTGAAAAAGCTGATGCAATTTTTACAAAGCTGATGGGTGATGAGGTTGAGTTAAGAAAGCACTTTATTCAGAGTCGCGCAAAATTTGTAAACACTGAGGATTTGGATATTTAATATGGACGAAGAACAGAAAAACCCAGAAATTGTCGAAATATCAGAAAGCCAAAACCACTCTCGCACTGTAGAGCTTCGTACAGTCGAAGACGTCATGGAGGATAGTTTTCTACGCTATTCGATGAGCGTTATTATTGAGCGCGCGCTGCCAGATGTCCGCGATGGCCTCAAGCCTGTTCATAGGCGCATTCTTTATGCTATGGAGCAGAACGGTTGGCGACCAGGTACGAAATTTGTAAAAAGCGCACGTGTTACGGGTGAGGTTATGGGTAAATATCACCCCCACGGTGACGCAGCAATTTATGATTCTATGGCACGCATGGCCCAAGACTGGTCGATGCGCTACATGCTGGTTGACGGTCAGGGTAACTTTGGGTCAATGGATGGAGACCCGCCAGCCGCAGCGCGCTATACTGAAGCTCGTATGGCAAAGGCTGCAGCAGAGCTTTTGGTTGATATTGATAAAAATACGGTAAACTTCCGCGACAATTATGACGGTTCGTATACCGAGCCAACGGTGCTGCCCGCAAAATTGCCAAACCTACTATTAAATGGGCAGATCGGTATTGCGGTCGGTATGGCAACCAATATTCCACCGCATAACTTGGGTGAACTGGTTGATGCAGCTGTTGTAATGATTGATAATCCAGAAGCAACACTGGATGAATTATTACAACACGTGAAAGGACCAGATTTTCCAACTGGTGCCATCGTCTATGGTGGCGCACCAATGAAACAGGCCTATCAGACTGGTCGGGGTGGTATCACGATTCGCGCTGTTACTTCAATAGAGGAAACGAGCAAAGGAAGACACCAGATAATAGTAAGTGAAATTCCTTACGGTGTAAATAAAGCAACACTCATTGAGAAAATTGCCGAGCTTCATAAAGAGAAGAAGATCACCATACACGATATTCGTGATGAAAGCGCTCGTGGGAAAGTACGGGTTGTCATTGAGCTGAAAAAAGATGCTTATCCAAAGAAAGTCCTTAATCAGCTGTTTAAGTTGACTTCGCTGCAGACAAGTTTTCATTACAACATGCTAGCACTTATTGATGGCATTCAGCCCCGCATCCTTGGCTTACAAGAGATTCTAGGAGAGTACATTAAGCATCGCCAAGTAGTGGTTCGACGCCGCACTGAGTTTGAGCTTAAAAAAGCTAAGGACCGAGCCCACATACTTGAAGGCCTCAGCATCGCACTCGATCATATTGATGAAGTTATAACAACAATACGTGAAAGTGAAACCACTGAAGAGGCGCAAGTTAATTTAATAGAGCGATTCAAACTTTCGACCCTACAGGCCGAGGCTATCCTGCAGATGCAACTTCGTCGACTTGCTGGCCTTGAGCGTAAAAAAATCGAGGATGAGTTAGCGGAACTTCGTACATTGATCGGTAAGCTAGAGGCAATCTTGGCTAACGAGCAAGAAATTTTGAATATCATCAAAACCGAGCTGCTCGAAATTAAAGAGAAATACGCTGATGAACGACGAACAAAAATAATAAATCATGAATTAGGCAAGTTTAGCGACGAAGAGCTGATTCCTGACGAAGAGTCTATTATACTTTTGACAAGCGAGAACTATATAAAACGAACCCTCGTTAGCGAATATCGACGGCAAAATCGCGGCGGTAAGGGAAAACGAGGCATGTCAACCAAAGAGCAGGACGTTATTGATCAGCTGGTTCCTGCGAGTACGCACGACTGGCTGCTTTTCTTCACCAATAAAGGACGAGTGTTTAGGCTAAAGGCACATGAAGTACCCGCTGCAAGCCTTGTGGCAAAAGGAGTCGCCGCTGTCAATCTGCTGCAGCTCCAGCCGGAAGAGCGCATCACTTCAATTATTCGTGTCGCAAAGGATCATGGTGAAGATGGCTATCTCTTTATGGCAACTACTCAAGGTACGGTCAAAAAGACACCACTAAAAGATTATAGCAATATTCGTACGACTGGCTTGATTACAATTCGATTAGACGATAACGATGAGCTGCGCTGGATTCAGATGACTTCCGGACAAGATGAGGTCGTTATTTCTACAGCGATGGGTCAGGCAATTCGCTTTAATGAAGGTGATGCACGGCCAATGGGCCGATCGGCACGCGGTGTACGCGGTATTCGCTTGCGACCCGGGGATAGAGTTGTTGGTATGGATGTCGCAGTTGAAGATCGACGTCTCTTGGTAGTGAGTGAAAACGGATACGGAAAAATGACTAAAATTAGTAATTTTCCTGCTCACAAACGGGGAGGAGTTGGTATTAAGGCGGCAATTGTAACCTCTAAAACCGGCAAACTTGTAGCTGTTAGGTCGCTTGAACCAACCGCTAATGAGGTGTTGATGATTTCTACCAAAGGCCAGGCCATTCGTGTTGGACTAAAAGATATACCGCTCTTAGGCCGCACAACTCAAGGGGTAAGGATTATGCGTTTAGGTAATGAAGACAATGTAGCTTCACTTGGTATCATACCCGAGCAAGAACAGCCTGAAATTGAAGAGGCCGGTGAATAGGTATGTTTCTGCTTGTGGCCTTTATTGGTTGGTTAGTGTCGCAAGTAGGGAAGTACCTGATACATTCGGTGCAAGTAAAGAGTTTTAAGGACTGGGGTTATTTGTACCGATCGGGCAGCATGCCAAGCGCGCATACAAGCATTATCGTTTCACTCGTAACTTATACGGGATTAATCGAGGGTGTGACGAGTAGTGTGTTTGCGCTTGGCGTGGTTGTTGCTGCCATAGTTATGTATGATGCCATGCAAGTCAGGCGGTCCGTTGGTGAGCAGGGCAGGGCTATTGAGGAAATTATAAAGAATAGCCACATAAAAAGACCCTATATTGCTATGGGTCATCGACCGAGTGAAGTAGCAGTTGGTGCGACGCTTGGATTACTGGTAGGGATTGTTGCTTTTTTTATCACAAAATAATGATAAGAAAGTATTGACACTTCAGTAACAGATACGCTATGCTAAGGGACAGTCTGAGTGGTAACGGAGATACACCGAGAGTCATGTCAGTGATGTACGTTTACAATTTGGTAGTGCAAATCATCGTCAGTCATCGTATCTAATTTATTAGATACATTTTTATGGAGAGTTTGATCCTGGCTCAGGATTAACGCTGGCGGCGTGCCTAACACATGCAAGTCGTGCGGTAACAGGAGTAGTTTACTACTTGCTGACGAGCGGCGGACGGCTGAGTAACGCGTAGGAATGTACCCCAAAGTGAGGGATAACTCCGGGAAACCGGAGCTAATACCGCATATGATCTTCGGATTAAAGCTTCGGCGCTTTGGGAACAGCCTGCGTCCGATTAGGTAGTTGGTGAGGTAAAGGCTCACCAAGCCGACGATCGGTAGCTGGTCTGAGAGGATGATCAGCCAGACTGGGACTGAGACACGGCCCAGACTCCTACGGGAGGCAGCAGTGAGGAATCTTCCACAATGGGCGAAAGCCTGATGGAGCAACGCCGCGTGCAGGATGAAGGCCCTCGGGTCGTAAACTGCTTTTAAGAGTGAAGAATATGACGGTAACTCTTGAATAAGGATCGGCTAACTACGTGCCAGCAGCCGCGGTCATACGTAGGATCCGAGCGTTATCCGGAGTGACTGGGCGTAAAGAGTTGCGTAGGCGGTATGTTAAGCGAGTAGTGAAATCAAGTGGCTCAACCATTTGGCTATTACTCGAACTGGCAAACTTGAGAGTGGTAGAGGTAACTGGAATTTCTAGTGTAGGAGTGAAATCCGTAGATATTAGAAGGAACACCAATGGCGTAGGCAGGTTACTGGACCATTTCTGACGCTAAGGCACGAAAGCGTGGGGAGCGAACCGGATTAGATACCCGGGTAGTCCACGCCGTAAACGATGGATACTAGCTGTAGGAGGTATCGACCCCTTCTGTAGCGAAGCTAACGCGTTAAGTATCCCGCCTGTGGAGTACGGTCGCAAGACTAAAACATAAAGGAATTGACGGGGAGCCGCACAAGCGGTGGAGCATGTTCATTAATTCGATGATAACCGAAGAACCTTACCAGGGCTTGACATCCAGGGAAGCACTGCGAAAGCAGCGCGTGCCTTCGGGAACCCTGTGACAGGTGCTGCATGGCCGTCGTCAGCTCGTGTCGTGAGATGTTAGGTTAAGTCCTTTAACGAGCGCAACCCTTGTGGTTAGTTGGATTTTTCTAACCAGACTGCCTCGGTAACGGGGAGGAAGGAGGGGATGATGTCAGGTCTGTATTGCCCTTACGCCCTGGGCTTGAAACGTGCTACAATGGCCAGTACAATGCGCAGCTAAGTCGCGAGATGGAGCAAATCGCATCAAAACTGGTCCCAGTTCGGATTGCAGGCTGAAACTCGCCTGCATGAAGTTGGAATCGCTAGTAATCGCAGGTCAGCTATACTGCGGTGAATACGTTCCCGGCTCTTGTACACACCGCCCGTCAAACCATGAAAGTAGCCAACACCCGAAGTCCGATTCGTCGGCCTAAGGTGGGGGATATGATTGGGGTTAAGTCGTAACAAGGTATCCGTAGCGGAAGCTGCGGATGGATTACCTCCTTTCTAGGGAGATGTTATGCCAATAGTACGAGCAATCTACTATTGAAGCTAGGTCGGTCTTGTTGTTGTGCTGGATCTACATAACAACGAAGTTCTCGTAAGAGAACAAGACTAGATTCAAAAACCGACTACGATGAGATGCACTACTAAGTTGTAAACAATAAAAAGAACGCCAGTGAGCGTTCTTTTTGTGTTTTGAGACTGTGTATGGCAGCATTGCTGCGGGACGACAGAAGGCAGGCGAGACGCGGCGGCTACTGTGGATATGACTGCGCCTTGTCCCTCCCCAAATATCCAAAGGGACTGGCTGATAGGAACATTAAATAGCGGGGTTAAGCGTAGCGATAGGATCGGAATCTGATGCGGTCGGTGTTTGGTCACGAACTTCTGTATGTAATGTCATTATTGCAGGGTTTAGTTTAAAATCTCTTGCGGTATTCGGTACGATACTGTAAAATACAGACTGTATTATTTATGGGGCATTAGCTCAGTTGGCTAGAGCGCCTGCTTTGCAAGCAGGAAGTCCGGGGTTCGAGTCCCCGATGCTCCACCAAAAGCGTACTTTAAAAAATATTTCAGTATACATTTCTATAGTTACTATGGGCGATTAGCTCAGCTGGTTAGAGCGCGTCACTGATAATGACGAGGCCGGAGGTTCAAGTCCCTCATCGCCCACCAAATTCAACTATAGAAATGTATACTGAAATACTTGCAAAATATCCGTAAGTAGCGTATATTACTTAATGTAGTAAGCGAATGTTTCGTGAATGAAACCTCTGGCGATTGTTGAGACAATCATCAGAGTTTTTTATTGCAAAAAGTACAGCATATTACTCTTTACAAATAAGGTCGAAACTTGCTACACTTAAGCGGACTTGAGTACAGAGAGAGCTCCTAACGAGGATTCGAATGTGTACTCAAGAGGTGAGTAACAAGTAATTTAACAATTTGATGTAAAAGATTGACAGATGGTAATTGGTTAATACTAATTACTAGTTAAGTCAATGCATAAAAAGGTACTCAAGGGCACACAATGGATGCCTAGACGTACATTACCGATGAAGGACGTGGAAGACTGCGATAAGCTTCGGGGAGCTGTCTACAAGCTTTGATCCGGAGATCTCCGAATGGGGAAACCCGCCATGAGTCATGTCATGTGCATCGTTACCTGAATCTATAGGGTAATTGAAAGGGAACCGTCTGAACTGAAACATCTTAGTAGGACGAGGAAAAGAAAGTAAATAACGATTCTCGGAGTAGTGGCGAGCGAAACGGGATGAGCCCAAACCTTATTGATTTTTGCCTGGTAATTTACCGGGTAAATAAGTTGACAGACGAATATTAATAAGGGGTTGTGAGATAATACAAGACCAAGTCAAAGGGTTTGATTAGTCGAACACTTTGACTTGCGATCGCAACTGTCATAAGCGAGTAAGGTAAGAAATCGGCTTTGTTAGCAGAAGAATTTGGAAGGATTTGCCAAAGAGCGTGATAGCCGCGTATGCGAAAACGAAGCTGACCTTATATGTATTTTCTCGAGTAGGTCGGGGCACGAGAAACCCTGATTGAATCCGGCAGGACCACCTGCCAAGGCTAAATATAATGTACGATCGATAGTGAACAAGTACAGTGATGGAAAGGTGAAAAGAACCCCGGGAGGGGAGTGAAATAGATCCTGAAATTGTGTGCCTACAAGGAGTCGGAGCCCTTCGGGGTGACGGCGTGCTTTTTGTAGAACGATCCAGCGAGTTAATTTGTAGTGCAAGGTTAAGTCAATTGACGGAGCCACAGTGAAAGCGAGCCTGAATAGGGCGTTTAGTACTACGAATTAGACCCGAAACCGAGTGACCTAACCATGGGCAGGTTGAAGCGACGATAACACGTCGTGAAGGACCGAACCAGGGCATGCTGCAAAATGCTTGGATGACCTGTGGTTAGAGGTGAAATGCCAATCGAACTCGGAGATAGCTGGTTCTCCTCGAAATAGCTTTAGGGCTAGCGTCATGTAAATTAGCCAACGGGGGTAGAGCTCTGTAAAGGACTGGGGCCCGCAAGGGTACCCACCCTTAACAAACTACGAATACCGTTGGTGGTACCATGGCAGTTAGAACGTCGGGGCTAAGCTCGGCGCTCGAAAGGGAAACAGCCCAGACCATCGTCTAAGGTCCCTAAATATACGCTCAGTGGGAAACAAGGTGAGATTTCTTAAACAGCTAGGATGTTGGCTTAGAAGCAGCCATTCATTTAAAGAGTGCGTAACAGCTCACTAGTCAAGAGATCTTGCGTGGAAAATGTAAC